>Ga0137412_10000035_pt1 | contig 67283 bp, 57 predicted proteins | sample CZODoug2_1_16fun_FD_122160 | JGI IMG/M metagenome (GOLD analysis project Ga0137412, IMG submission 122160) | Vadose zone soil fungal communities from Angelo Coast Range Reserve, California, USA - CZODoug2_1_16fungal (Hybrid Assembly) | ecosystem: Environmental > Terrestrial > Soil > Vadose zone...
TTACGAATCTCGATAAAGCTGGAAAGCACAACTCCTACCGTGACTCAGAGCAGATGCCCCCCAGCCGATTTTGCTGTTATAGAGGAAGAAAGTCTCTGCCGGGCGTAATTGCTCCAGGGACCCGAGGGGTCCAGTTTCAAGTACGCTTGCCAGTGTTCCCGCGCTTCGGCAAATGCGCCCAGCTTTTCGCAGACGTAGGCAAGATTGTACTGTGCGTCGGGATAGTTCGGATCAAGTCGAACGGCCTGGCGGAGGTGCTTGCGAGCCGCATGGACATCTCCCACTTCCTCCAAAACGCTTCCCAGATTAAAGTGCGCCAGGGCACTGTCGGGCTGCACGGAAATCGCGCGGACGAAATACTCGGAGGCCTTTTCGAAGTTCCCGTCTTCGTAGTGCAATGTTCCGCAATTGAGCAGCGCCTCGACCCTTGCAGGATCAAGGCGCAACGCGCGATCGTATGCGTCAATCGCTTCCGTTCTTGTCTTTTTTTCGGCTTCGTATTCCAGCGCCAGGGCCAGCCATTCGTCGGCGTCGCGCTCGGCGATGACGCGAACTTTTTCACCAAGGGCGCGCGTTTCGAAATTCAAGACAAACTGGCCAGACAGCGGTTCCACCCGCGCCCCGTGGCGTTCCACGATCACATCTTTTCCGTCAGAAAGTATGCGAAGCTCCGTAAGCGGCGCTTGGACCTGAACGAGCTTCTCCCGAAGCGCGGCCAGCGCTCTCCGCAGGCGATTCGCGGGCACACCTTCTTCAACCAATTGCTTCACAGTGCGCAGGCCAATCAGGTCACGGAAATCGTAGAAGCGGTTTTCTTGTTCTTTTTGGGGAGAGACGAGGCGCAAACGGTCCCAGTAGTCCAACTGCCTCGCGGTCAGACCAAGGATGCGCTGGACGTTTTCAGGGCTGAATCTATCGCTCGCAGCCATTGCGGAACTAGCCGGCTACTTTCTTTCCTGCTCTCTTTTGCGCAACGGCAATAGGCTGCACGGCGCGTGCTGGCGGTTTTTTGCCTGCAGCCACAGGTGCCACGTCCGCCGAAGTCATGGCGGGCGCCGTGGCGGGAGCTTGCTTCTCGGCGAGGCTCTTCTTGAGAGCTTCCATCAAATCAATCACAGGCGCCAGATGCGGCTGGGCAACTTCGGTGACTTGCTGGCCCTTGAGCTTGGCGGCGATCATCGCGCGCACATTTTCCTGGTATTCGTCGCGATATTTCTGCGGCTCGAAAGGAGCGGCAAGGCTTTCAATCAGTTGTTGCGCGAGCTTCTTTTCCTGATCCTTCACTTCGACCTTGTCGGTTGGAACAGACTCCGCCGCGCGAATCTCGTTCGAATAGAACATCGTGTGCAGGGTCATTCCTCTTGTGCCGGGCCGCACGATCACGATGTGCTCCCGCTGGTGCATGGTGAGCTTCGCGATGGCTCCGTAACCGGACTCTTCCATGGCCTTCATGAGCAACTGGTAGGCTTTTACCCCGGCGTCTTCCGGGCTGACGTAATACGATGAATCGAAATAGAGCGGATCCATCTCGCTCAGCTTCACGAACTCCAGAATTTCCATAACGCGGGCGGAGGAAGGCTCGATTTTGTCCAGCTCTTCTTCGCTGAAGAGCACGTATTGATCCTTTTCGTACTCATATCCCTTTACTATCTCGGACCGCTCCACGTTCCGGTTGCAGACCGGGCAAAACAGCGGCTGTTTGAGCCGTGAATGGCATTCCTTGTGGAGCTGATTGAAGCTGATTCGTTCACCGCGGGCTGCGGCAAACATGCGCACTGGCATCGAAATCAAGCCAAATGTGAGGTGGCCTTTCCAGACAGTCGTGGCCATGTGGACACTCCTTCGGTAAAACAGACTAGGGATAGCACACGAGTCTTTAAGGTTAGCCGCCCGCCGGGCAAGAAGCAAGATGCATGCATACCCGCTATGCTCATTTTACAAAGTAGGAACTGACTCTCAGCCGGTTCCTAGATGCTCGATTCGCCACCGGAAGGGCCGGAATTCAGCAAGCTTGCTAAAGTCACGCGAATTGGCGGTTACCACGGTTATTCCCATCCGACCTGCGCTCATCGCAATCAGTGCGTCGTTGGTCAGTCGTCCTTTTCCTATTTGCTCGTAATCGTATTTTACAGCAAGACGAGCGAGCACTTTCCCGGTGTGAGTCCAGTCCGCAAGATTGGGAACTAATATCCGTCCGGCTCTATCAAAATCACGCTCCAACCGCTCCACAACATGGCGGTCGCGTGCGGTCACCCCGGCGTATAATTCCTCGAGTACGACCGCACTCAGCCACAGCGGTTCGCTGCCAGCAATCCGTCTCAGACTCAAGGTTACATCGTCTCTCGTCCGCAAAGCGGTGATGTAGATCGATGAATCAAAGAGGACCGGTGGCACCTATTCCTCCAAAGCGCCGTATACATCCTTGATGTCAACTCCGCTGGTCACGAAGCGCTCGTTGGCTTCGGCCGTCAAGCGGTTCCTCTGGTGCTCGGAAATTACGAGGTCCAAAGCGCGCTCGATGGCTTCGGTTTCCGTACTTGCGCGCAATGCCCTCTGGGCGCGCTTGATTTTCACCGGATCCAGTCGGAAGTGCTTGTGTGACCGGTTTCTGCCAGTCGCCATTCGATTTTCCTCCTTTCCAAGTCTACCACGAAACATGTACACAAAACTCTGTTCTGTGTACACACAGCCAGTTCCGCCAACGAGAGCGCCGCGATCATCGAAAAAAGCAGTAATTTCAAAGGTAAGCCTGCCGGCCTGCGAAAAGTCTGGGATAGAATGCGTCCATGGCCAAGCTGGAAGAATACAGGCGAAAACGCCGCTTTGACCGGACCCCGGAGCCTTCCGGCGAGCCCCAACCCGTCGCCGGTAAGGTCCAGGATCAGCCCTCCCAGGCCGCTAAACCTGCCACGGCGGGCAGGCGCACACGCTTGCCAAAGCCGAAACTGCCACAGTTGGAAGTTCGTCCTGGGGCTGAGCACGGCGACACCTTCGTGGTTCAGAAGCACCGGGCAACGCGGCTTCACTACGATTTCCGGATGGCGATTGATGGGACGTTGAAATCGTGGGCCGTGCCCAAGGGACCTTCCCAGAGCCACGCCGACAAGCGGCTAGCGGTCCAAACGGAAGATCACCCGCTGGACTACGCCAACTTCGAAGGGAAAATTCCCGAAGGCAATTATGGAGCGGGAACGGTAATGGTTTGGGACCGCGGGATTTTTCATGTCGAGGGCAATCTCGACGCGCTGAGGCAATTGGAGAAGGGAGAAATCAAGTTCAGCTTGAACGGGGAGAAATTGCGGGGGAGTTTTGTCCTGGTGAAACTGAAACAGAGCGAAAAAGGCAACGAATGGTTGATGATTAAGCATAAGGATGCCGCCGAAGATTCCTCCTGGAACATCGACGAGCACGACGGTTCCGCCGTTACGGGACGCACGCTGGAAGAGATTAAAGAAGAACTGCCTCCTAAACGCCGGCCAATCCCGATTCAACCGGCTGAGTTGCAAAGCGCTCGCAAGGGCGCGATGCCGTCTCGCGTGGAACCTATGCTCGCGACGCTTGCCGACCACCCCTTTTCCGATCCCAACTGGCTCTTTGAGATCAAATGGGACGGTGTTCGCGCGCTGGCGCGAATTGAGAATGGCGCTTTGGTGCTTCGCTCTCGTACTGGCGTTGACATCGCCAAACGCTATCCCGAGCTGGCGTCTCTTCCCAAGGCCTTGGCCGCTCGCAAGGCAATTCTTGATGGAGAGATCGTCGCTCTGGATGCGCAAGGCCACAGCAACTTCGAACGCTTGCAGGAACGCATGCATGTGCGCGCTCCCAGCGAAAGCCTTGTCACGCAAATTCGCGTAGTTTACTTCGCTTTCGATCTTCTCCACTGCGATGGATACGACCTTCGCGAGGCCCCGCTTCTCGAACGCAAGCAGCTCCTGCAACGCTTGCTTTACACATCCGAGCGGTTTCGCTACGCCGACCATCAGTTGGAACACGGGAAAGAATTGTTCACGCTGGCGGAACAAAATGGTTTGGAAGGGATCGTCGCCAAGCGCGCCGACAGCCCGTACGTTTCTGATCGAAGCCCGTATTGGGTGAAGCTGAAGATTACCAGGACGGTAGACGCCGTCGTGGGTGGCTGGACTGAAGCTCGCACTTCCGCTCTTCCCTTTGGCTCACTGCTGTTGGGCCTGTATCAAGGCAAAAGACTGCGATTCATTGGGCACGTAGGCACCGGATTTGACGGGGAAAAACTGAAAGACTTAAGCAGCAGGCTGAAAGAACTCGCAACTCCCGCTTCCCCGTTCGACACCGTGCCCGAAGCAAATGAAAAACCATCCTGGGTCTCTCCTGCTCTGGTGGCGCGTGTCAAATTCAGTGGATGGACGCAGGAGCACGCTCTGCGTCACCCTGTTTTCCTCGCGCTCCGCGAGGACGCGCGTCCCACAGATTGCCAATGGGAAAACGAGGTTGCCACCGCTGATTCACCCGCCCCGGTCGTGGTTCGCGCGCCCGAGATTGTTGGCCGCGTGCTCAACACAAAAGCCGAGGTCGAAAACGAGTTGTTCAAGGGGCGCTCGGAAACCGCGACCATCGAATTGGACGGCAAACGGCTGCGTCTGAGCAATCTGAACAAAGTGTATTTCCCCGAATCCGGCTACACCAAGCGGGACTTGCTGGCTTATTACTACCGCACGGCTGACTTCATTTTGCCTTTTCTGCGCGATCGGGCTTTGGTTTTGCGACGCTATCCTGATGGAATCAAGGGCCAGGCTTTTTTTCAGAAAGATTTGCGCGAGGGAGTGCCGGACTGGTTCAAGACGGTTCCGGTGGATTCCGAACATCGCGGTGAGTTAATTCACTATGCCACCGCCAGCGACCGCGCTTCCTTGCTGTTTTTGACCGGCCTCGGTTGCATCGACCACAATCCGTGGTCCAATCGTCTCGACGACCTTGAGCATCCTGACTACTTCTTCTTCGATTTGGATCCATCGGATGGCACGGAATTTTCCGTCGTCGTCACCATCGCTCGAGCGCTTCATGAAAAGCTGGAAGAACTGCGGTTGGTGAACTTCTTGAAGACTTCGGGCGCCACGGGAATCCACATCTATATACCTGTCGAGCCGGTGTACACATACGAGCAACTGCGCACCTTCGGCGAGATCATCGCGCGCACCGTGACTGCCGAGCACCCGAGCCTGGTGACCCAGGAGCGCATCGTTGCCAAGCGTCCGGCAGGCCGCGTGTTGATCGACGTGCAGCAAAATGCTCACGGGCGTCCGCTGGCTGCTGCATATTCCGTGCGGGCCTTCCCTCATGCGCCTGTTTCCGCTCCCCTGTTGCCCGCGGAACTGCGCCCCAGCCTGCAGCCAGCGAATCTAAACATCAAGACGATTCTTGCGCGCCTGAAAGAAAAAGGTGATCTCTGGAGCGATTTCTGGAAGCAACGCCAAAGGTTGGAGGGTGCCGTGGAGGCTTTGAGCAACCGCATACCACCTCGAGCGAAGAAAACGTCCTGATTATTACTGGCATTGCCTTTTCCCCGTATCGCAGCTGTGATTAAATGCCAAACCAAGGGAGGTTCGCTATTTCACGCAAGGGTCAACTTTCTGTGGGCACTTCTGGATACTCCTATAAGGAGTGGAAGGGGAATTTTTATCCCGAAAAGCTGCCGGACCGGGAGATGCTGAGCTTCTATGCCGGACAGTTCAAAACGGTCGAGATCAACCATTCTTTTTACCGCATGCCAACGGAGAATCTGCTTTTGCAGTGGGCAAAGAGCGTTCCCGAAGGTTTTAAGTTTGCTCTAAAGGCAAACCAGCAGATCACCCACATCAAGAGGCTGCGCGCTTGCGAAGACACGCTAAAACGTTTCCTGGAGGTGGCCAGCGTGTTGAACGATGGCGACCACCTCGGCCCTGTTCTTGTGCAGCTTCCGCCCAATTTCAAATTCGATCAGCCGCTGCTTGAAGATTTTCTCGCCCTTCGTCCGCCTGCATTTCTGTTCGCTTTTGAAGTGCGTCACCCGTCGTGGTACACCGAGGAAACTTATGCGGTCCTTCGCCAGCATGGAACGGCGCTCTGTTTGGCCGAGACGGAGAAGGAAACGCCTCTGGAAGTCCTCACAGCCGATTTTACTTATGTGCGCCTGCGACGTGAAAACTACACGGCAAAGCAATTGGCGGCTTGGAGCAAGCGCTTTGATGAATGGCTTCGCAAGGGAGTGAACGTGTACGCCTACTGCAAACATGAAGATGCCGGCAAAGCGCCGGCCTACGCGCATGGGCTGCTGAGTGCGGCGGTGACTTGAAACAAGGAAGTCTCCTCGAACGCTGTCTGTGCCTTGAGCCCGACCCGCGTAAGCGTGACGCCAAAACCGTTAGACCCCCGGTCTGCGACTGCGGTCGGCTACGACAGTAAATCGCACCTAAGAAAGTCATGGGCGATTTCACTAAGGAACAGCTAGTCCGGATGCATTTCTTGGATCCTCAAGAAAATCACTGCTCGTTGCCCCGCCGCGCTAAGTGCTTGTTTGTTTTGTGACATTGCGAAGAGTTTCTTATGAATTCCTTATGGACCGCTCAGGACTTTCTGACGCACATTTCTTTATGTTGGTCCTTGGAATAGGGACGGCCAGTTCGTCGAATTCGCCGCATGGGGGAATGCGACCTATGCTGCGTGTTCCGTTGCCCGGACCAGGGCTCTCATCGCCTTAACAACGATTCCCGTTATTTCGATTTTCCCCTGATCGCTCGTGCCGCAAGGAAAGACCGTGGCAAAAAGGGCAGCAAGTAACCGAAGTGAAAAGGGAGAAGAGTCATGCTAGATGTGATTTTTATCGCAGCCACCGCGCTGTTTTTCACGGTCGGAATCTTCTACGTTCGCGGATGCGAACGCTTGAAATAGGAGTGAGCCCATGCATGCAGGCGATGCCGCACTACTGGTGATTTGCGCGCTTCTCTTCGGGTACTTGCTATATGCCCTTTTGAAAGCCGAGGACTTTTAGCCCATGACTCAGAATGGCTGGTTTCAAATTGGACTGTATCTCTTTGTGATTTTTGTGGTCACGAAGCCCATTGGCGTGTTTATGACACGCGTGTTTAACCGGGAAAAGACGCTTCTCGACGCCGTCCTTCGGCCGATCGAAAAGCTCGTCTATCGGCTAACTGGCGTCAATGAAAAGCATGAGATGCGCTGGACAGAATACGCGGTGGCCATGCTTTTGTTCAGCGGCGTGTCCATGACCGTGCTCTATTTAATCGAGCGCATGCAGAAATGGCTCCCATTCAATCCGCAGAAGTTCCCCAACGTCGAACCGGCATTGGCATTCGGCACGGCGGCGTCGTTCACGACAAACACCAACTGGCAGGTTTACTCCGGTGAGTCCACGATGAGCTATCTCACCCAGATGGCGGGATTGGCCTACCACAACTTTGTTTCCGCCGCCGGTGGTATTGTTCTGGCGATCGCGGTGATTCGTGGCATCGCGCGCAAAGAAACGGACAAGCTCGGAAACTTCTGGGTCGATACGACCCGTTGCCTTCTATGGGTGCTGCTGCCCGTGTGTCTGGTGGGTTCGCTGATCCTGGTGTCCGAAGGTGTCGTGCAGAATCTCAAGCCTTATACGACCGTCGATCTAATTCAGCCGTACACCGCGCAAGTCACAGGAACCGACGGGAAAACCACCACGCAAACCATCACGCAACAAGTAATCGCACAAGGGCCAGTGGCCTCGCAGGAAGTGATCAAGGAATTCGGCACCAACGGCGGTGGATTCTTTAACGCCAACAGCGCTCATCCTTTCGAAAATCCCACGCCGCTGTCGAACTTCTTTGAAATGGTGCTGATTTTTGCAATTCCGTCCGGCTTGACCTATACGCTCGGCCGGATGACCGGATCGCAGCGACATGGTTGGGCGATCTGGGCGGCAATGGCGTTTTTGTTTTTCGCCAGCGTGACGACCGCCTATTGGGCGGAGGCCAGAGGCAATCCGCTTTTGGCCGGCACCGACCAGCGGGCTAGCGCGCTTCACTCGGGCGGAAATATGGAGGGCAAAGAAGTACGTTTCGGCATCGCGAACTCCGCGCTGTTCGCCACGGTCACTACTGACGCCAGCTGCGGCGCCGTGAATGGCATGCACGATTCGTTCACCCCGCTCGGGGGGATGGTTCCTCTAATTAATATCATGCTTGGCGAAGTCGTATTTGGCGGTGTCGGAGCGGGGCTCTACGGCATTTTCGTTTTCGTCGTCCTCGCCGTGTTCATTGCAGGGCTGATGGTAGGCCGGACACCCGAATATCTGGGCAAGAAAATCGAGGTGTACGACGTAAAAATGGCCATGCTCGCCGTCCTCATCCTGACATGTACGATCCTAATCTTTTCCGCCATCTCGGTGGTCAAGCCATACGGCACTGCGGGAATTACCAACCCCGGACCGCACGGATTATCGCAGGTGCTCTATGCATACGTTTCGTCGACCGGGAACAACGGCTCCGCGTTCGGTGGGATCAACGCAAACACAATGTGGTACAACACCACGACGGCGGCTGCTCAACTCCTCGGCCGGTTCTTTATGATCATTCCAGTGCTCGCCATCGCCGGGAGCCTGGCTAAGAAGAAGATCGTTCCGGAGTCTGCAGGCACCTTCCCCGTCACAGGCGGCCTATTCGCTGGTTTGCTGGTCTCCACCATTCTGATCGTCGGCGCTCTCACATTTTTTCCGGCTCTAAGTCTCGGGCCGATTCTCGAACACCTGCTGATGAACGCAGGAAAGGCTTTCTGAGGTGTCCATGGACCCGGTCGCTCAAATCAGGAAAAAATCACTCGCCGATAGCGCCATTCTCTCGCGGGCAGTAGTGGATTCGTTTCGCAAACTGGATCCGCGGACGATGGTCAAAAACCCGGTGATGTTCGTCGTGGAAGTAGGCGCAGTACTGACGACGATTCAACTGGCATGGAACGCTCTTCACCACGCTGGACAGTTTGGTTTCGGACTGCAAATCACGCTTTGGCTATGGTTCACGGTTCTGTTCGCCAACTTCGCCGAAGCCATGGCCGAAGGCCGCGGCAAGGCGCAAGCCGACACGCTGCGCAAATCCCGAGCCGAAACGCAAGCCCATCGCTTGCGCAGTGACGGCAGTATAGAGATGGTGGTCAGTTCGAAACTGCGCTCCGGGGACATTGTCGTTGTCGCCGCGTCCGAGTTCATTCCCGGAGACGGCGAGGTGATCGAAGGCGTGGCTTCGGTGGACGAATCCGCGATCACCGGCGAGTCGGCCCCTGTTATTCGCGAATCCGGCGGAGATCGCTCCGCAGTGACCGGCGGAACGCGCGTTCTCTCCGATGAAATCAAGGTGCGCATCACTTCGAATCCGGGTGAGACCTTTCTCGACCGCATGATCAAGCTGGTCGAAGGGGCCTCGCGTCAAAAAACGCCGAACGAGATCGCACTGAACATCCTATTGGCAGGTCTCACGATCATCTTTCTGTTGGCTGTCGTGACATTGCAGCCGTTTGCCATTTATTCCGGTGCACCGCAGAGCATCTTCGTCCTGGTCTCACTCCTTGTATGCCTCATACCCACGACGATTGGGGGACTGCTCTCCGCGATCGGCATTGCCGGCATGGACCGCATGATTCAGCGGAACGTCATCGCGATGTCGGGACGTGCGGTGGAGGCATCAGGCGACGTCGACGTTCTCCTGCTCGACAAAACGGGAACGATTACGCTGGGGAACCGCGCCGCAACTGACTTCTTTCCCGCTCCTGGTATCGAAGAGGGCTATCTTGCTGATGCCGCGCAGCTCTCCTCGCTGGCGGACGAAACCCCGGAAGGGCGATCCATTGTTGTGCTTGCGAAGGAGCGCTACAAGCTCCGTGGACGCGATCTTTCCTCACACAACACGACTTTCATCCCGTTTTCAGCACAAACCAGAATGTCTGGCGTAGACATCGACGGTCGCGAAATCCGCAAAGGGGCTTTGGAGGCGATCAGCCGCCTGACAAACGGCCGCGGTAACGGCATTCCAGCGGAACTACAGACGTGTGTTCGAGAGATTTCCAATGGTGGCGGAACGCCGCTGCTCGTTGCCGAAAACGGGCGCGTGCTGGGCGCGATCGCTCTTACGGACATTGTTAAAGGGGGCATGAAGGAGCGTTTCGACCATCTGCGCGCGATGGGCATTCGTACGATGATGATCACCGGTGACAATCCCCTGACCGCCGCGGCTATCGCTCGTCAAGCTGGAGTCGACGATTTCCTCGCCGAAGCGAAGCCCGAAGACAAGATGGCGTTGATCAAGAGTGAACAGGCAAAGGGGAAACTCGTAGCCATGACCGGCGACGGCACGAACGACGCTCCTGCGCTTGCTCAGGCGGACGTTGGCGTGGCCATGAACACCGGAACGCAGGCAGCAAAAGAAGCCGGCAACATGGTGGATCTTGATTCCAACCCGACGAAGCTCATCGAGATCGTGGAAATCGGCAAGCAGCTCCTGATTACTCGCGGCGCGCTGACGACGTTTTCCGTGGCGAACGACGTGGCCAAGTATTTCGCGATTATTCCGGCGATGTTCGCGGGGGCATTTCCAGTATTGAATGTGCTGAACGTAATGCATCTTCGCACGCCGCAATCAGCCATCCTCTCCGCGGTGATTTTCAACGCTCTAATCATCATCGCTCTAATTCCGCTCGCTCTTCGCGGCGTGCGTTATCGCCCACTTGGTGCGGCGGCTCTGCTCCAGCGCAACCTGCTGATCTATGGCGTGGGCGGGATCATTGCGCCATTTATCGGTATCAAGGTCATCGACGTATTGCTGACGTACCTTCGGGTCGTGTGAGGATTTATGAAAAAGAATTTCCTGATCGCTCTGTGGTTCACTTTGGTTACGACGGTGATGTTCGGAGTTCTGTACCCCCTCGTGATCACGGGCCTCGCTCAAGTGTTCTTTCCCGATCGGGCAAACGGACAACTCATCCAAAAGAACGGAAAAATCGTTGGCTCAAGAATTATCGGACAATCCTTCACCGGACCCGGCTATTTCCATTCGCGGCCGTCTTTTGCGGGAACCGGATATGACGCTTCGGCCAGCAGCGGATCGAATCTGGGCCCTACCAATAAGGCTTTGGTGGAACGAGTCAAGGGCGACGTTCAGAAACTTCAGGCAGAGAATCCCAACGCCCCGATCCCCGTCGATTTGGCGACGACGTCGGGTTCAGGCCTCGACCCCGAGATCTCGCCTGCCGCTGCTGAATTTCAGTTACTGCGTGTTGCCCGGGAGCGCGGGATGAAGGAAGAAGACGTACGCGCGCTGGTGCGGAAACATACAAAGGGGCGAGACCTGGGATTCCTTGGGGAACCACGCGTGAACGTCCTGGAATTGAATCTCGAGCTGGATTCCGTTCGTCCCCTGGGATGAAAGTCAGAGCTTACGGCGTGGAAGTCGTTCGGAGGCGACGCTCGGAAATTGGAACCGGGATTATCTGTCGCACCGGTATATCCGCGGTTGAATTGAGATCATCGGGAAAGTACTAGTAGCCTTATCAACCTCCTGCTCTCGAAAATCCAGGGACATACAGTATTAACCTTCAATTATTTTCCTACTAAATTTTGATGAATACACCTGATTGCAACGTTCTCTCATTGCAAATATAAGTTTGGGCGGACCCTGAGTTTCGCAGCAAGGCTACCTGGTCCACGCAACCTAGCGCAGACGATGCCGCGTCTGAACCCGGCCGCCGGTTGAGTGGGCACTAATCACATGCCGCGGCCCCTGCATAGCATTTGATGCTTCATTCCAGTAAACACGGACCCAGTGTTTGCGGGGTAGATGTTTCGAGTCGTCCCCGCAACGCAAACTTATATCGTCACTGACGCCGCGCATACAGGAGTTCTAGAACGTAGGCCAGGCTAAGGCCGAACAGAAGCACATCGCGCCAGGCAGCTAAAACTAAACTGTTGATGCCTGCAAGACCGCTTGTTAACTAGCGGAGATGGTGAGGATCAGGGACAGGCCGTAAAGGCCGCCGTGCCCCTTCGGTCCTAACTTTAAAAACTGCGCCCTAACCCGCCAGGAGCACACGGCGGAAAACTTGAATGGCAATTTTCACCGCAACGTCGAGGGGTCGCCCTGGCATAACTCGCACAAATTCTGCGGAAAGGCCGCGCGCTGCGGTCCTCCGGTCTTTCGGCGACTCCACCTTACATGCTTCGGAACGGGCGTCTCCAGCCTCGGGAATCTTCCGGACGCCTGGGCAACGAAAGAAAGGAGGTGAAAATCATGAAGCATATCAATCTCAAACTGCAAAAGCTCGAAGAGCGCATCGCTCCCGGTGGTTGTGGCTGTGGAACCGGCGGCAGCCATGGCTCCAAAGGCGGCAGCAACAAGAGTCACGGCTCGAAGAGCCATGGCTCCAAGTGAAGTGCTTCTCGCAGTTGTGATCAAACTCAGGGAAACCACCAGGCGTCAGCGGCAATCTGTACGCCTGGTGGTTAATTCAAGAATAAGTGGAGGGCGGCAGCGAAAACCGTGCCTCCCTCTACTTACAGTACTCCCTTTTTGTATAGGAAGTCATGAATTCTTATCCGCCCAAGCTTCGAACCGATTTGATCGTCCGCCCGCAACAGACGGCGCACGGAACGTCTGTCATCGTCAAGAATCCAGTCACCGGCAAATTCTTTCAGTTGGGCGAAGCTGAGCTATTTATCGCAGAGCATTTGGATGGGAAAACAACGCTGGAGACAATTCGGCAACTAGTGGAAGCACGATTCGGCGGCGAACTTCCGCTGGCCGTGCTCACCGCCTTCCTCCAAAATTTGAAGAAATATGGTTTCCTGGAGACCGCGGACCCAACCGAAACCATCGAGCGCAAAGAGCCGTCGCGCTTTCGCGGCAGTCCCTTATATTGCCGGTTCAAGGTTTTCGACCCCTGCCAGCTGCTGAAACGCCTGGTTTCCTGCACGGGCTTATTCTACACACCCTATTTTGGAGTGTTGTCGGCGGCGACCATTCTTGCGGCCGTGGGTGTGACTTTCGCCAACTGGGGTGACTTCCGTCAGGAACTTCCGAAGCTCTACGAAAGTTGGTCCACGATTGCCGTCGTCCTGGCATTGAACTTTCTGGTCGTGGGAGCGCATGAATTTGGCCACGGCCTGACGTGCACCCGCTTTGGCGGTGAAGTCCATGAGATGGGTTGTGCATTAGTGTTTCTGCAGCCGGCTTTCTACTGCAACGTGAGCGACGCCTGGCTCTTTCCTGAAAAATCAAAACGCTTGTGGGTGGGTTTCGCCGGTCCTTATTTCGAGTTGTTTCTCTGGTCCCTGGCTGTTTTGACTTGGCGCGTGTCCGAACCAGATACCTGGATCAATTTCATTGCTTTGAGCGTGATGGCCACTTCCGGCCTCAAGACCCTGCTGAACTTCAATCCACTCATCAAGCTCGACGGGTATTACCTGCTGAGCGACTACCTGGAACTGCCGAACATGAGGAGGAGGTCGTTCCGCTACGTCGGAAGCATGGTGGAGAAACTTTTCGGCTTTGAGTCTTTGGAGGAGAACGAAGTTCTCAGGCCTCGAGAGCGTGTGATTTTCGCGATTTACGGCACGGTGGCACTAGCGGGCTCCTTCTCCATTCTGGGGTTCATCTTGCTGAGTGCCGGGGGCAAGCTCGTTGAAGGGAAGTCGCCGACGGCGGTCCTGGTGACTTTGGGGTTGCTCGGGATGAGATACAGGAGACGCTTTCGCAGAATGTTTGGAAAGGCGTCCGGGGCCTCAGGCTCATTCGATGATGAAGACTTCGAAGAGCCGGAAAAGACAGACAACGCAGATGTGTCTGCCGCACCGAATGAAGATGAACAAATGGAATCGCGAATAGAGGTCACGAAGGCCGAGCAGCCCGCGGCCCAAAGCGTGGGCGAGCTTGAAGTCGGCAAATCAGCCGAGATCAAACATCTAATCGAATCTGCTGCTCCAGTGAACGGCAATCGTTTCGAGAGTTCAGACCAATTCCGGGCCGAGATAAGTGGAAGCTGCATTCAAAGAATCCTGGGCAGTGCGTCTCTCTCGCACGATTCTTCCGGCAGCAGAGACACAACTGAAACGACGCATTCGGTGGCAGTCCTGGAGGAACCTGCGTCGCCGCATACCATTGATCCTTCCGAGGAATTGGCTCATATCGCCCGCCCCGCGCCGCAATTCACCGCTTCAGAGAACGGCTCTGGCGTCACCGCATCGGAAAGAGCTGACGGCACCGATCCGGCAGCATCGCTGAGAGAGGAAGCGAAGGCCAGTGCGTCAAGGAACGGGGATCACTCCGACACATCGGGCGCCACGACGAACGAATCAGGTAACCTCGCTGAACCGAAAAAAAAGAAAAGCCGTCGCTGGGGACGCCGCATCCGGCGAACAATCTGGGCGGCTGTGGCGGCCGGCGCCGTTTTCGGCCTGGTTCGTGGTCATGCCGAACTGCGCGTAGCGGGTCCGTTCAATGTTCTTCCCATCGAGAACTCCGACGTGCGGGCCTCCGTAGATGGCTTGGTCGACAAAATCTATGTACATGAGGGGGATTACGTACGAGCGGGGCAACCTATTGCACGGCTCGTGGACATTGATACGCGCGCAGCTCTGGAAAAGACCGAAGCGCAGCTCGCGGAGACCGGCGCAAAGCTCCGCATGCAAGTGGCCGGCCCCACCGCGAATGAAATCGAAATCGCTAAAGCCAACGTGACCAAGGCCGAGGACAACCTCAAGTATGCGCAAATCCGGCTCGCCATGGTCAAAAGAGGTTTTGAGGAAAATCTTCTTTCCCGGAAGGAATACGAAGATACGGCCGGACTGGAAGCCGCGGCCAGGAACGATGCTGCCGTGGCAAAGGACCAACTCACATTGCTTGTAAGCGGCACTCGCCCGGAAGACATTGAGGCGACCCGAGCGCAAATCGAGCAATTGCAAGCGGACCAGCGCCACCTGGGAGAGCAGCGCCGCATGCTGACGGTCTACAGTCCCTCGAGTGGAGTCGTGGCGACACCCACGCTTCAATTGAAGCAATTGACGCATCAGCTTGTGAAAAAAGGGGATTTGATCGCCAAAGTCTTCGATCTGCGAACGGTGACGGCGCAAATTGCGGTGGATGAAAAGGACATTGCCGACGTGCGCGTAAACCAAAAGGTTGTGCTTCGGGCGCGCGCTTATCCGGACGAGATATTTTATGGAACCGTTAATTTCGTCTCTACCAGCGTCCAGGGCGCCACGCCAAACACCGGTGCTGCCGGGGAGGCCTCGCTGCTTCCGGCAGCTTCTTCCAGTTCATCGAGCAGCGCGAAGAAAACCATACTCATCACCACGCAAATTAATAATCACTCGCTGCTGCTGAAGCCGGAGATGTCCGGAGAGGCCAAAATCCTTTGCGGCCAATGGCGCGCGCTTGATCTGGTCAAACGGCGCCTGGCGCATGCCGTAAAAGTCGAATTTTGGTCGTGGTGGTAAGCGCACGGCATGTCCACGGATTCCACTGATCGAGTGAGGAGAAAAAAGAATATGGCCACGGCACCAGTCAGGAAGGAAGCGGGAGACGGAGCGGCTTCGGAAATCACGGTGGATTCTGTACGAACAACCGCGGCCCCCAAGCCGCAAACCGATACGAACGAAAATCTGTACCTGATCGGCCGTCCGACACTGAAGCAATTCCTGCGCTTCGTCAAGGACAACGCCGTGCATCCGCCGAGTTCGGGTGAACTTATCGAAGAGTGGCAAGCTGCCAATCGTATTGTTCGCGCGCTGGACAAGGTGGAAGCGGGCATTGCGGATAAGCCTTCGATTGAGCCCGTGGATCCGGAAAACAAGCTGTTGCTCGAATTCCTGCAAGCGCCCCTGGTGCGGCACAGCTTCAACACCGTGCCGACGGAAGTGGCCTATATCGAGTTGGACCAACTGGTTGTGTATCAGCACCACATTGACTTGACCTTCGTGCAGAAATTGAAAAACCAGCTTGGACAATCGCCTAGCGAGGAAGAGATCTTCCGCACCTGCCTGCCTTGCCAGCCTTCCTCACCTCCGGTGAAGTGGTCGCGAACTCATCGAAATACATTTGTTTTCATGTCGCCATCCGACGATATGCGTTTTCTTGGTTCCATGTCGCTGGAGCCGGAGAACATCACGGACTATCCTCCCCCAGGCAATCTCGCGGGTGTAGTCGGGCTTGCCGTGGGATTTGGCAGTAACTTTCTGAATGCCATTTACGCGGAGAAGAGGCTCATCCTCAACAACGGAAGCCATCGAGCCTACGCGCTGCGCGACCTTGGAATTACTCGCGTACCTTGCATCGTGCAGCACATTTCGTCGCGGGACGAATTGAGCGTTTTGGCTTCCACAGCCATCACGGACGCACCCAACTTTTATCTGCAAGATCCGCGGCCGATGATGCTGAAAGATTATTTCGATCCGCGACTTCGCAAAGTAATGCCCGTGCATCGCCGCTTGCGCCAGGTCACGGTTAAGTTCGATGTGGATGTTACGTTTGCCCCGGCGCTGTGACGCGCAAGTCCGTGCGGGGGAATACGAGGTTTTGTTGGAAGGTCCGGCAGTAACTGAAATTTGGGAGGGCAAAATAATCCATGGACAAAATTAATCTATTTAAAGATGCGCTGCCAAAAGCGCATTTTCGCAGGCTCGGGCGCGCCGTGCATGCGGTTGGCACCGAACGAATGGAAAACATGGGCAGCTATAACACCACCTTCTGGTTCCCTATCGGAGTGAACCCCACAAATATAGTCGAGGAATGCATCAGTAAGTTGTACGCGCTGGTCCGGCCTGGCCCCAACTGTATCGGGATGGAATGGTGGCTGGGGCGACTCAAATTTGGCGAAGGACTTGCCTTTCATACCGACCGGGATCGAAGCCTGAGACACCAGACGGGAGAAATCGTCCATCCATTGTGGTCAAGCATCCTGTACCTGAACCGTTTTCCTTCCAGCCCGACAATCGTCCTGGACCAGGTATTGAGTTCCGATGGAAAGTCATGGATACCGCCCGTGGCGAAAACTGGCAGATCGCTCGATGCCGTCCCGAATCACTACGTGGCCTTTCGCGGCGATTTGCGCCATGGCGTGGTGGCAAACGAACGAGCGAAAAAACCTCCGACAGGGTTCAAGAAAAACGAGGCGTCTCCCGAATTGCGCTTGACCCTGTTGGTCAATTATTGGGATAGGCGGCCAAGCCCCCCGAACTGCCAGGATTACGACGGCACAATTTATCGCTCCATTAAAGATGAAGGTATCAGCCAAAGGGCAGGGTCGCGCCGCCGTCCTGCCGCCTGAAATATATGAGCGATCAGATCATGCCCGGCCTGGCCGCTTCCTCGTCTTGTCCGACGGAGGAGAGAATGATTTCCGCGCCTGCATCTCCAGATTCATCCCTGTCTGACAGCTGGAAGGCCTGGGATAAGTTCGTTGAGGCCACACCCGAATCTGGATTCATGCAGTCGTCCTGGTGGGTCGAGTTTCGCAATTACTGCGGATTTGAGAATTTCGGAATTACGCTAACCGACGGAGAAGAAATTGCCGGCGGCGCCGTAGTGTTGAAGTTTTCTTACGCGGACAATAGTTGTTTTTATTACATCCAGGATGGCCCGGTACTTCCAAGCGACTCGCCGGCCGCCGAAGAAGTCTTCCATGCCATCCTGGATGCGATCGAAGAACGGCGTGAATCCGAATCTTGTGTGGTCAGCCATCTGCGCATAGAGCCGCGCTGGCGGGGCCTACCCGGCTTCGTCTGTGGATTCCGGTCCATACCTCCGCTTGCGGATCGTTATCTGGAGGCGAGAGACACGCGTTGCATCGATCTGCGCCCCTCGGAAGTTGACATCCTGGCCCAGATGAAGCCCAAGGGCCGGTACAATGTCGGCGTCGCCCGGCGATACGGCGTCTCGGTCATCGAGGACTCATCCCCGCAAGGTCTTGCGGATTTTCAATGCATCTACGAAGAAACCGCCGTACGGCAAGGAATGGAAGCCAAACCTTCCGATTACTTTCAGCAACTGTTGTCCCTGGCGCGGCCATCACGTCACGTCTCTATTTTTTTTGCCGAATACCAGGGCATACGGCTTGCCACCGCATTGGTCATCTATTTCGGCCCGAGAGCGACGTATTTTTTTGGCGGATCACGGGACATCCATCGCCACGTGATGGCGCCGTACCTTCTCCATTTCGAGATCATGCGCAAAGCCAAATCGCTGGGTCACTCGTGTTACGACCTATGGGGAATCGCCCCGGCAAACGACCCAGAGCATCCTTGGAGTAATTTCACTGCCTTCAAGGCCAAATTCGGCGGCGCGGAATTCCATCTCGTACCCACTCTCGATTTCGTCTACGACCAAAGAGTCTACGACCAATACACCGCCATGTTTGCCCGCGTCCCCGGCAAGGATCCCATTGTCCCTGCCGAGATTTAACTTGGAACTGTAGTCCCGCGCTATCGTTTGTCTCCACGCGCGACGCTGCATTCACGCCCCGCCAGGCAGTTGGGCCGACGTCCTAGTCAACGTGCGTTCCCGGTCTTAGGGGCTTGCTGCAGTGACCACGGTAGCGGATACAAATCACTGTTGGCAGCGGAATACTACTGGCGGCCAAAGACGTGAGAGACAAGGTTGCATTATTCGTTCAGGTTCGAGCGCCAAACAATAGGATGGGGACCAAGCCGGAGGTTGTCCGGCCGGCATGACTTAACCTCTGATTTGAGAGAAGGAGTTGTTTCCCAATTCTTTCCCTTGGCGCACGGCGAGATCGCGCAGCCAGCCGTCGATTGCGGAGTGCTGTTCGGTTCCCATTTCTTCAAACAGTACGCCCATTCCGAAAATTCCAAAGCCGCCGCCGGAATGCATGTAGAGCACTTTGCCGTGCAGTTCGCATGTGTTCGTGCCATCGCAGATGCGGAGATGCAATTTCGTACGAAGGGGAATGGGTTCGAGAGTATCAATATAGCAACCGCGCGAGCTTAGTTCGGCAAGTTGCCCGCGGACTCCCGTACCGTCGCGAAGGGTAACTTCTGCCTCCGCGAAAAACGAAAACCGCGGATTGGTACGCCTTGTTTTGTAGCGACCTTCGGCCATGGTGTCCCTCCGGTGCGGGAACGCCGCAATTCGTGTGAATTCAGTCTATAGCACCCAAATCGGCACATCCAGACGTTTATACTTCTGGCCGCCGAAAGAGGTAACTGGCACTCCGTACGGGTGGTCGGCGCTCCGACATCTGAGCTTGAATTTAGCGGGCCACCAGAGGTGCCGGAAAATCTTGCGCAAATTCCTTCAATACCATCCGGTCCCGGGACATTTGAACCCTCTACAGCGAGTCCTTATGTTCAAAGACTAGCTGCAAATGTTAAGGGCCGATGGTCTTATGCGGCGATCTCCGATCTCTTTATTGCACGACTTGGGCCGATTCGGCTCTTTACCACACAGAGCTGATGCGCATTCCAAGATGACTGTAAGTTGTGTATTTTCTGTCACTTAAGGTGTGCAAGTCATGATTTGGTATCTCCCTCCCCACCGAGCGCGGCCTGACGAGGCGGCTTTGGTGTGTATCCAAGATGCCAATAATCGGCAGGAAAGTCCCTTCAAAACAGTACTTGTGGCCCATTCGTCCGAACAATAGAGATCGCTAATAAGTACTACACGTTCTAGAACTCCGTAGATTTTGCATGCTCAGGTTCCGTTAGAGAAGTAGCTCGGGCTTTAGTGATTTTGGAAGGAATACAGGCCGACCCGTAATAACAAGGCGGATTTCTGTTCGTATCGAGCAGTGCGTATTCGGGTCGGATTGGCAATTGGTAGTCCGGAGGCGATATGGCCTTAGACGCTCTAGATCAGAAAACTCTGAGCAGCCTTCCACGGCTGTCCGAGGTCTACGATGCATACGGCGTCGAAGTCAACGCGTTGTCCCTGAACGAAATCTTTGCACTGTACGAACGCGCCGGTTTTCTCTATCCCGAAAAAGCTGCCCGGCTTATTCCGCACCTCAAACAAGTCAGAGACAACTGGCGGCGCATGTTAAAGGCCGGCGATTCGCTTCTATACGTCCTGACGGCTGGTGACAAGAAAACGGGACTTGCCTCGATTGCAGTTTGGCGCACGACGCATAACGGCTGGACGTCGCAACACCTGGTTTCCGAGAACAACCCGATGGCGTCCCGGGCGGTGATGCTGGCAGGAACGGCAGCCAGCATTTTGAAAGGTATTGATGGGTCGCATCAAAATTGGTTTCGGCCAGAGAACCGCTTTCCCTCCAGAGTGTTTGGATCCATGGTTCAGACGATCGGCCAGTCTCTCTCTTGCGTTCAGCGGCACATGTATTTCGCTCTGCCGAAGAATTCGCGAATGCCCTCGGGGGGAAGGGTTCGCGTCGTTCCTTATGATTCTTCCCACGAAGAAGCCCTTTGCCTGATCGCCTCGGTCTCGCGCGGCAGTATCTACGTCGCTGCCGAGCAACTGGCAACGGATCCAGAATTGGCCGAGGTGGACCAGTTGTACCGCGAGGTAGGGCTCCGGCGGACCCGTCACATCTGGCTGGCCTATCGGGAGTACAAGGATGAACCAATCGGAGCGGTTATTGCCTATCGCGGCCCATTGGGTCTGAACTTCAGCTACATAGAAAATCGCTGCGACCTGCTTTTGCATCCCACGCTTCCCGAAGCTGATGTTGAGGATGTCGTTGCCGCGCTCCTCAGGGCATCTGCTTCCGCTTACGAGGATTTTGAGCTCGATACGATTCCGGTGATCGCCGAGGAAATTGGCGCGCCAGCCTTGCTCCAGCTCGGGGCGGAGTTCGTCCGCCACTATTGCCAGGGAACCTGGCTGCAGAGTGGGCAGCTGCGCTTCTACCGGCATATTGATGGTTTCTACTCAAGGCTCCTGGCGCGTGCAGAAAAGCATTCGATGCAGCCAAGTCTTATCGGGCAGGGACACTGATGAGCCGAGTTGCGCCAATTGACTACATCATGGAAGACCCGCGCGAGGCACTGCGCCTCGAGCGCAAAGTCGATCCCGTTGCCTGGGTGCAAAAGTATCTTGCTCACCGAGTCTGCCCTGGTGCGGAGGTCCTTTCCGTGGGGTGCGGTCCAGGCGTCATTTTGCGCTCGGTCGTCAATCTGGATTCATCCATCAGGGCAACTGGAATCGACATCAGCAGGGAGCGCTTGCAGCAAGCGAGGGAGAGAAATCGCGAGAATTCGCGCGTGCAATTTGTCTGCGGCGATGCGCAGGCGATGGAGTTTCAGTCCAACAGTTTCGACCTGGTCTACTGCCGTATGTTGCTCCAATACCTGAAGGAGAAGGAAAAAGCAGTTTCGGAAATGGCGAGGGTTTGCAAGCCCGGCGGCACCGTTTTGCTCCAAGACCTGGACGGACAGCTTTTGTGGCATTACCCGGAAGATCCCCCGGTGCAGCGAACCCTTGAGAAAGTTGTGGCGGCTCTGGCCACCACGGGCTTTGACCCCTTCGTCGGCAGGAAGCTCTTCTCGATGGCGCGAAATGCCGGCCTCACGAATATCGATGTCCAAGCCGAGTGCTACCACTTAATTGTTGGCGAGGCTGATCCGGACATTTTGAAGCAGTGGGAATTGAAGCTGGAGATTGCCGGGCCGCAGATGTCCCGGGTGCTCGGCAGTGAAAGCGAAGCCAGGAAACAATCGCAAGCCTTTCTCGACTTTCTTCGCCGGCCGGACACGCTTACCTATTCGACTGTCTTCACTGTGACAGGAGAGAAGCCTCTATGACGTCGAGCTTCTCATTAAGTGCAAAGACGATTTTCGCCGGCGGACGTTCTCGCCATCAGTTCGGGGTATTTCTGGGGATAGGTTTAGAGGCATCTGGGGAAGTGGGCCACGATTGAGATCGGGCGAGCAGCTTAATCCTGATCGTCGATATTGCGTAGCTGGGGTGCGTAGATGAATGAAAGAAAGAATCAAAATCACCTGGAACGAGGATGGGCCCCGTTCCGAATGTCCGAAATGTTTCAGCGCGGAGAATCGCGCTCTCGTCTCACTGACGATCTTAAAGAAGGGAAGCCAACTATGTTGTTCAATCGCAAACACAAGACTGGCCCAGTGATGAGGGCCGGGAAAATTGCATTAGCTACATTCCTTTCTGCGCTGCTTGCGGGTAACGCGATGGCCCAGAACCAAAAAACCGTTCCCGACGTCACGGCGATGAGCATGGAAGATCTGATGAATATGCAGGTGACGTCCGTCTCCAAGCGCACGCAAAAGGTAGCCGACGCCGCCGCCGCGATTTTCGTGATCACGCAAGAAGACATTCGGCGTTCGGGAGCCACAAGCATCCCCGAAGCACTGCGCCTTGTTCCCGGCCTCGAAGTGGCTCGCATCGACGAAAACAAGTGGGCTATTGGCTCGCGGGGATTCAACGGACGCTTCGACAACAAGCTACTGGTCCTCATCGACGGCAGGAGCGTGTATACCCCTTTGTTTTCCGGTGTGTACTGGAATATCCAGGACGTGATGCTTGAAGATCTGGACCGGATTGAAGTGATTCGCGGTCCGGGAGCAACGTTGTGGGGAGCCAATGCGGTTGATGGCGTCATCAACATCATCACCAAACCGGCTGCGTCCACGCAGTCCACGATTATTACAGCTGGAGGCGGAACGGAAGAGAGAGGAGCCGGCGGCGTCCGTTACGGATCCAAAATTGGGGACAGTACCCACTACAGAATTTACGGAAAGTACTTCGATTGGGGACCCTCCAATTACATCACAGGAGGAACCGCACATGACGCCTGGGATGCTGTCCGCGGAGGATTTCGCGCGGACTGGACGCCCGCGGGATCTAATTCGCTAACCATACAGGGGGATATGTACCGCAGCAATTACGACGAAACGCTGACTGTTCCTACGTTGTCTTCTCCCTATTCGAACACCTTTGCCAACAACGGGGTCTACAGCGGCGGGAACGTCCTTGCGCGCTGGAATCACACCACCGAAGGCGGCTCGATGTCGCTGCAGGCGTATTACGACAATACGACTACCGTCGACCACTCCCTGTTCGAAGACCATCAAAACATATTTGACATCGACTTCCAGGATGGGTTCCACGCCGGGAAACACCAACAATTCTTGTGGGGCCTCGGCTACCGGTCGATCCTCGATCACAACGGCTCTAGCTCCACAGTTTCGCTGCAGCCCAATCAGGTCAACCTGAATCAATTTAGCACTTTCGTTCAAGACGAGATCAGCCTGGTAGACAATCGGCTTCGGCTAACTGTCGGCACGAAACTCGAGCACAACACTTTCACCGGATTCGAGGTTGAGCCGAATGCAAGGCTTCTGTGGACCCTGAGTCCAAACCAATCCGTGTGGACGGCCGTCTCGCGGGCTGTCAGAACTCCAGCCCTGACCGAGGAGGGCCTGCGGCTAAATTCACAAGTCATACCTCCTGGGACTCCCGCGAATCCCGCGCCGTTGCCTGCCGTTCTGGCTGTTTTCGGTAGCCGACAATTCACTTCGGAAGATCTCCTTGCCTACGAATTCGGTTATCGAATGCAAGCAACCACCAATCTCTCGTTCGACTTAGCAACTTTTTATAACAGCTACTCGAATCTTCGCACCGCGGAGCCTGGAACGCCTTTTGTCGAGGGCAGCCCTGCTCCGACGGATATCGTCGTCCCCTTTGTTGCAGGAAACAAGATGAGCGGTGGAACCTACGGTCTTGAACTGTTTGCGGATTGGAAAGTAGTTCCCAAGTGGAGGCTGGCTGGCTCCTACAGCTATCTGCAAATGGACATTCACAAGGACTCGGACAGCCAGGATCCGACTGCCGACACTCCGAACGGTTCAAGCCCTCGTCATCAGTGGTATTTGAGATCTTCCATCGACTTGCCCAAGCATTTTGACCAGGACACGACGCTTCGATTTGTGGACCACCTCTCCAGTTTGAATTTGCCGGGTTACTACTCATTGGATGCGCATCTGGGCTGGAAGCCGGTGACAAATCTGGAATTGTCCATTGGCGGGCAAAATTTGCTGGATAACCGGCACCTGGAGTTTTTGCCGGATTTTGTGAACACTGCCCCAACCGTGGTAAAGCGCAGCATTTTCGGAAGTATTACGGTGAAATTTTAGGTTGATTTCCGGGTGAGCCGTAACATTGTCGGCTACCAGCGGACGGTAAATTTGATGTTAAGACGACTAGGAATTCTGATCGTTGCGCTCAGTGTTTCGCTGAGTTGGGCTCCCGGAGCCCTTGCGCAGGACCGGGATTCGTCCAACTCGTCGGAATATCTGATCAAAGCCGGCTTCATTTTCAATTTTGCGAAATTTGTGGAATGGCCGCAGACGACTTTTGCCCAACCTGATTCTCCTATTGTGATCGGCATTTTGGGTACGGATCCCTTCGGAGCGATTATCGATCAAATCGTCCAGGATAAAAAAATCGGTGGACGGGGATTTGTCGTCAAACGGCTGAAGTGGGGAGCGGATCCCAAGGATCTGAAGGAGTGCAAGATCCTGTTTGTTGGCGCGTCAGAAAGAATACACATCGATGAATTGGTGCAGATTGTACGAGGCTTGCCAATCCTGACGGTCGGCGAAACTCCCGGCTTTGCGGAGCGTGGTGGCGTGATTCGATTGGTCCTGGAAGATAACAAGGTGCGATTTGAGGTTAACGTTGATGCGGCGCACCAGGCGGGCCTGACGATCAGTTCCAGACTGCTCACGCTGGCGAGAATCATCCAACAAGCCGCGGTGGATACGAGGAAGCCGGGATGATTCTCCAGAACCTATCCATCAAGCGCAAGCTTACGCTCATCACGATGCTGACGAGCAGTCTCGCACTGATCCTTTCGTCCGCCAGCTTCCTTATCTACGATCTGGTTTCCTTCCGGCACCTGCTCAGCCAGGATCTGATGACCCAAGCCCAGATTATCGGGTACAACAGCGCTGGAGCGATGGAGTTCAAAGACGAGGCCGCCGCGACCGCGACGTTGTCTGCTCTCACGGCAAAAGAAGACATCGTAACGGCCGTCTTATACAAGCCCGACGGAAAGATTTTTGCGCACTATTCCCGCGGAAACATAGCTCTTCCGGCAAATCTTCCTTCCCACTTGCAAGAGCAAGGATACCGCTTCGAAAAGGGATACCTGGATGTCTTTCACGATGTCACCCTGAACGGGGAGCATGTTGGAACACTGTTTTTGCAGTCGGACTTGCGCCAATGGAGCCAGAGAGCAAGACGATACGCAAATATTCTAGTTGTCTTTGTGTTGGTCTCTGGCTTGTTTGCATTCTTTGTCTCTTCGAAGCTTCAAGGATTCATTTCCAGGCCGATTCTGCACCTCGAAGACACCATGAGGATGGTTTCCGCAAACAAGAACTACGGGGTTCGGGCTGTCAAAACCTATGGTGACGAAATTGGCAGACTCATCGATGGATTCAACACGATGCTTTCCGAAATCCAGCAGCGGGACACCGTGTTGCAGAGCACGAACGGCGAACTGAAGACCAGGACTCAGGAACTGGAAGAGGAAATCTTTCACCGCAAGCAGACACAAGAAGAATTGCTGAACGCAAAGCACGCGGCCGAGGAAGCCAACCGCGCCAAGAGCACATTTCTCGCAAACATGAGCCACGAGCTGCGAACACCGCTCAACGCCATCATCGGATATAGCGAAATGCTGGAGGAAGAAACCCGGGACTCCGGGAAGGTTGAAAACGTCCAGGACCTGAAGAAAATTCAGGGGGCCGGCAAACACTTGTTGGCCCTGATCAATGATGTGCTTGACCTTTCGAAGATCGAAGCCGGGAAAATGGGGCTCCACCTGGAGACTTTTGACGTGGCGCAAGTGATCGACGAGATGGTAACAACTCTCCAGCCGGCGGCGGCAAAGAACGCCAACTCAATTCGCGTGCATCTGGAGGAGAACGTAAGCGTGATGCGCGCGGATATTACGAAAGTCCGGCAGATCCTGTTCAACCTGCTCAGTAACGCCTGCAAATTCACGGATCATGGCACGATCGCCTTGAACGTGGATCAGATCAAGGTAGAGGGGAAAAACTGGATTCAATTCCAGGTCAGCGACACAGGCATTGGAATCTCCGCAAAACAAAAGGAGAACCTGTTCCAAGAGTTCGCCCAGGCGGATGCGTCGATTGCCCGCAAGTACGGCGGGACCGGTCTTGGACTCGCCATTACACACCGTTTCGTCCAGTTGATGAAAGGAAAAATCGGCGTCGAGAGCGAGGCCGGGCAGGGCGCCACCTTTACGGTGCAGCTGCCGGCCCATGTCGTTGTCGAGACAGTTGAATCCGCACCGTCGGAGGGAACGAGCAACATTTCGGCCGCATTGCCAGAGACGAAAACGAACCTGGATACGATTCTGGTGATAGACGACGACCCGTCCGTTCGCGACCTGATGTCGCGCTTCCTGACGAAATTGGATTTCCGGGTAGTTGCCGCCGCGAACGGAGAAGAAGGCTTCCGCCTCGCCAAGAAGCTTCGCCCGCTGCTTATCACCCTCGACGTAGTCATGCCTGAATGCGATGGGTGGACTGTTCTGAACAGACTGAAGAATGACTCTGACTTGGCGGAGATACCGGTGATCATGGTCACCGTGGTGGATAACGAGGCCAGGGGACTGGACTTGGGCGCCTCCAATTATCTTATCAAGCCGGTTCAGCGTGACCGTCTGGCAGTCCTTGTAGAAAAGCACCGGGTCGCACGATCTTCCACTATCACGGACACCAATTCGGCCCCCTTTAGTTATGTAGCAGCAGATGGTCAGCCAGCCCAGGAGACCGCTAGAACCAGAGCATCCAGGACTAGGAGAAATTAGCATGCCGAAAATCTTGCTGGTTGAAGACAACGAAATGAACCGGGACATGCTGTCCAGACGGCTGCAGCGCAAAGGTTATACCGTCGTCACGGCGGAGGACGGCGAAAAAGGACTCTTGCTGACACGTTCGGAAATGCCTGACCTCATTCTGATGGACATAAGTCTTCCCCTTATGGGCGGTTGGGAAGTAACTCGTCTCCTCAAGGCCGACGATTCCACTCGCCACATCCCCATCATCGCGCTGACCGCGCACGCCTGGGTAACGGATCGCGAGAAGGCGCTTGAGGCGGGCTGCGATGACTACGATACGAAACCGGTTGAATTTGGACGCCTCAGTGAAAAAATTGAAAACTTGCTTACGGTGAAGAAATGACGACAAATGCGCGGCCAAGCCGGTTGCTCATCGTAGATGACAACGAAATGAACCGGGATATGCTCGCGCGCAGGCTGACGCGCAAGGGTTACGTCGTCGAACTGGCGGACAACGCGAAAGAATTGCTGAAACGTGTCCAGCGAGACGCCGTGGATCTGGTCTTGTTGGACATCGAGATGCCGGACATCAGCGGCCTGGACGCCCTGAAAACGTTGCGCGGTCACTATTCCGCTGCCGAACTGCCGATCATCATGGTCACGGCAAAATCACAGAGCGACGACATTGTTGCAGCGCTGGATTTAGGGGCCAACGATTACTTAACGAAGCCGATCGATTTTCCAGTTGCGGTGGCTCGGATAGGCACCCAGCTGGCGCACAAACAGGCGCGGGAAGCCTTGAAGGAAAGCGAAGAGCGCTACGCTCTGGCGGCTCGCGGCTCCAACGATGGCCTTTGGGACTGGAATGTTTCGGCCAATGTCGTTCACTTCTCTCCTCGTTGGAAGGCCATGTTGGGCTATGAAGATGGAGAAATCGGAGAAAAACCCGAAGAATGGTTTGACCGGATCCATGACGCGGATCGAGAACGAGTCAAGGAAGAGATTGCCGCCCATCAAAAGGGATTGACTTCCCATTTCGAGAGCGAGCACCGCATGCTGCATAGAGAGGGCGGCTTTCGCTGGATGTTGAGCCGCGGGGTTGCCGTGCGGGACGCTTCTGGAAAAGTTTTGCGCATGGCTGGATCCCAGACGGACATAACCGAAGGAAAAGTATCTGACCCGCTGACGGGCCTCCCCAATCGGTTGCTGTTCATTGACCGGGTCGGCCGGCTAGTCAAAAGTACAAAGCGTCACAATGATCAATTGTTTGCGGTTCTCTTTATGGATCTTGATGGGTTCAAGATGATCAATGACAGCATGGGACACCTGATCGGGGACCAGCTGCTGATTGGTGTGGCCAACCGTTTGGAGAAGTGTTTGCGGTCAACAGATACCGTGGCGCGTATAGGGGAAACCTTCACCGTCGCGCGCCTGGGGGGAGACGAATTTACAGTCCTGCTGGACCATATCAAGGACCCGAGCGATGCCAAGCGCGCCGCGGACCGCATGATGAAGGCCCTGGCGTTGCCATTCATATTGGGCGGGAAAGAAGTGTTCACCTCCGTGAGCATCGGCATTGCATTGAGCAATTCATCCTACGAGCAAGCGGAAGATATTCTGCGAGATGCCGACACTGCAATGTACCGGGCCAAATCTCTGGGCAAAGCACGTTACGAGATTTTTGACGCGGATATGCGAGCCAGCGTGATAGCGCGATTGCAATTGGAGACTGACCTGCGTCACGCCCTCGAACGGAAAGAATTTCGCAATTTTTATCAGCCGATTGTCGACCTCGCTTCCGGCGAGATTGTCGGCTTTGAGGCTCTGTTACGGTGGCAGCATCCAAGGCGCGGCTTGCTTGGGCCAGAGGAATTTATCCCCGTTGCCGAGGAAACCGGCCTGATACGCGAACTGGGCTGGTGGAACTTGCGGGAAGCTTGCCGGCAAATCAGCGAGTGGAGAGCAGGTCTAGATGCCCATTCTCATCTGACGATCAGCGTCAACCTGTCTGCCAAACAATTTCTACAACCGAACCTGGTCTCAGACATTAGTAAGCTTCTGCATGAGCTCGCCCTCGCCCCGGAAGCATTGAAGCTGGAGATCACGGAAAGCACGGTTATGGCGGACCCTTCGGCAGCCGTGGAGATGTTGCAGCAAATCAAATCTCTGGGTATTCGTCTGGCGATCGATGATTTCGGCACGGGATATTCTTCGTTGAGTTACCTGCATCGTTTTCCTCTCGACACCTTGAAAATCGACCGCTCCTTCATCAGCGGCATGGGGGAAGAGGGAGAAGGAATGGAGATTGCGCGGACCATATTGCCCATGGCCAATAATCTTCGCCTGGACGTCGTTGCGGAAGGCGTGGAAACAATTCAACAGGTTGCCATGTTGAAAAAACTGCACTGTAAATATGCCCAGGGATTTTACTTTTCCAGGCCGCTGTCCGCCGAGGGGACCGCGGCATTATTGGCGGGAGGCCTTACGTGGCAAGCGGTCGAGCAAACCAAGTAGCTCAGACGATGTTAGTGCAGGGAGAGCCGGAACGGGGCTCCCCGATGAGGCACATCGCAAAAGCATTGACCTTTGAATTGCAGAAGGTGCTCTTCACTCCCCCAATTGTTCGTTAGCCATTCTTATGAAACTTGCCTGGCAAAATATCATTCACGATCGAGCCCGCTTCTCGGTAACAGTGCTCGGCGTGTCTTTTGCCGTATTCCTGATGGTTTTTCAAGGCAGTCTCCTGGCCGGCTTCTTGCAGGCGGCATCCAGGCTTATTGATGCCAGCGACTCCGACATCTGGATTACCGCCAGAGGAGTGCAGGCCTTTGAGTTTGGAACTCCCATCGAAGGCCGAGTCAGGGAGATGGCTGCCGGCGTTCCCGGCGTGCTGGAAACGAGTAGAGTTTGCATGGCTTTTGCCGTGTACCGCACGCCAAATGGAAAGCAGCAGGTTGTAGCCCTGGTTGGTGCGGATTCCAATGTGGGAAGGCGGTTCCCGGTTCCCAATGCCCCTGGGTTGGCCGAAGGAATGTCGCCTGACGCGGTGCTCTACGACGTAAGCGACCGGGACCTGATTCAGGTGACGGCCATGCCGGCAGAAGTGGAAGTAAACCGGCACCGTGCCAGGATCGAGCGGCAAATTGACGGATACGGAGCTTTCCTTGGTGTCCCCTTTCTTTTTACTTCGTACCGGAATGCCATTCGGTACATGGGGTTCGGTCCGGAAGAAGCCATGTACATTCTTCTGCGTGTCGACAAGGCGTATTCGATCTCGGACGTGCAGCAAAACCTTAGGCAGCGTCTTCCAGAGGTGGATGTACTCACCCGAGATGAATTTGAGCGCAAATCCCGCACGTACTGGACGATCAAAACTGGGGCCGGCGGCGCAATTCTAACCGCGGCAGTGTTGGGATTTCTGATCGGCCTTGTGGTTGTGTCCCAGACCGTTTATGCGAACACGATGGAGAACATCGAGGAGTACGCGACATTAAAAGCTCTTGGGGCGTCGCAAACCTTCGTGGCGCGCATCGTTCTTACACAAGCCCTGATTTGCGGAGTGCTCGGCAGTGTTCTGGGGTTGCTGGCGGTCGTTCCCTGCATTGGCTATGCAAAATCTCTGATTCCCTGGATTTACACGCCCTGGTGGTTGCTCCTGGTCATGGTCCTGCCCAGTTTGGCCATGTGCTCACTGGCGTCGATTGCTTCCGTTCGAAGCGCCCTCACAGTTGAGCCGGGGAGGGTGTTCCGTGCCTAACCACTTCCTGGGAGTTGAAGGCGCGAGTGTTTCGTTCGGCAAGCGGGACGCACAAGTCCGTGCGCTGCGCGGCGTTTCGCAATTCTTCGAGCGTGGGACGCTTTCACTGGTGATGGGGCCCTCCGGGAGCGGGAAAACCACATTGTTATCGCTGCTTGGCTGTTTATTGTCACCCGATGAAGGAACCGTCTTCGTGGATGGTGTCGCAGTAAACGGACTGAGCGAAGCGGAGAGGACGGCTGTCCGTCAAAAGAAAATCAGTTTTGTTTTCCAGGCCTTTCGGCTTTTTCACTCCCTTTCCGCGATTGACAATGTTGCCCTCGGCTTTGAACTTCGCGATCCCGCCTTGCCTGGCCGAATGGAGCTGGCAAGAGATCTACTCGTTCGATTCGGTTTGGGAGAGAAGCTCAACCAAGAGCCATACGAACTCAGTCCGGGGGAGAAGCAGCGGGTTGCCATTGCACGGGCCCTGGCCGGAAATCCCCCCATTCTTCTTGCGGATGAGCCGACAGCATCGCTGGATGCCCAGGCCGGAAGAAGCATCTGTCAACTTCTCCGGAGTCAGGTTGATGACGATGGGAGAACTGTTGTTGTGGTAACGCACGATCCGCGATGGCAGGAATTTGCCGATCGCACAATCAACCTATGCGATGGCCAAATAGAACAAGAGGAGAAAAACTCATGACGGCCCGCAGCAGGTGGGTCATTGGTGTTTCCGCGATTGTCCTGGTGATTGTGGTCGTCGCGTTCGTTGGGACAATGCGGAGCAGGAATTCGGTGCAAGCACGCGGGATAGGCTCCGAGAATGCCGCCGCGACGGTTGTCTTCGCCTCCCCCGGAAGGGTCGAGGGCGCTTCGGAAACGACGCAGGTAGGGGCTGCCGCGGATGGCATCCTGAAGGCGGTTTTCGTGAAAGAAGGCCAGTACGTAAGGAGAGGAACCTTACTTGGCGAGATCGGATGCGATGATTTGCAGGCGAGTTTACAAACGGCGACAGCCGAAGCCGATGGCGCCCGCCAGGCAAGAACCCGGATTCTGCGGGGTGCGCGTGATGAGGAAAAGAAAATAGCGAGCGAAAAGACGGCAGCGGCGCGCGCGACATTTGAAGAGGCCAAGTCGCGGCTCGAGATGCAACGAGCTCTTTATCAAAAGGAGCAGATCTCCAGGTCCTCATTCGAGCAGGCTGTCCGCGATCTGGGCGTCGCGGACGCCAACCTCAAAGCCGCTTTTCGGACCGAGGAGTTACTTGCTGCGCCTCCCTTGCAGGAAGATCAGGCGCGGGCCGATGCAGAGGTGCTCGCGGCGGAGGGTCGCGCTCGAACTGTCCAGGAACGTATAGAGAAGTGCTCAATCCTTGCTCCGATCGACGGAACCGTCTTGAGGGTATATGCCAGGCGCGGTGAGTCGTTCAGTACAGTCACTCCGCGCCCATTGTTCAGTCTCGCGGATACTTCTTCCCGGCACATTAAGGCGGAGATAGACGAAAGAGACGTAGATAAGGTGTCAGTCGGGCAGAAGGTGATCATCCAGGCGGACGCACTTGACGGAAAGCGGCTCAATGGGTCGGTCGTGAGAGTCTCCACAATGATGGGCAGGAAGAGCATCTCCACGGGCGATCCATCGGACAAGAGCGATCGCGACATCCTGGAGGCCGTCGTCGACTTGGAAGGCAATCCGCTCTCCTTGCCGATAGGGCTCAGAGTCACGGTGCAGTTTTTGACACACACCTCGATGAAAAGATAATTAGAAGAACTTTTGAGACTAGCGTGGTTTCCAGGCTGTTGCTAAGGCGCAACTTTGAACACGAAGTTCAATTCCTTCGTTTCTCCATCCCCGACGCTCACCACCTGCGATTGTTCTCCAAACTGCTCATGCCATGCCTTGACTGTGTATTTCCCCGGCGGAAGATCGGGCAAGGTAAAGCTGCCGCCCTCATCGCTCACCGAATAGTGCGAGCTCTTCAGCACCACGAAGACTCCCCGCATCCAGGGGTGAAGTTCGCATTTGACCCGGATAATCTCCGGCTTGTCGTACTTGATGACCATCGGCGGCGTACCCGGCGGTTGCGATCGATTCAATTCGCTGTTGATCCGAGCCATCGGATGAACCGTGTGGGTAACCGAATCATCATTCTGCACCCAGATTTCCTGGTTGGTTTCCATCGCCAGCACATGCGGAATGTATCGGCATCCCCGCTGTTTCAGCATGGCGGGTTGCGCCGGCGCGGGTCCTTCCTCCCCCCCTGCCGAAATATAGACAACCACGTTGCTCAAACTATTGTTAGGCCCGGCCACCACGTTTTCGGGGAACACCGGTGCCGTATAGTGCTTTGCGCAAGTCGGCTCGTTGACCATATTCAGCGGCTTGGATTTCGGCAGGGTGCCTTCATAGGTTACCTTCCCCTTGATCTCTCCGCCGGCTTCAGGATGCGTGGGAAGCGCGAAAGGCGCAGACCACGGATGCGAAGGCGGAGCCGGGCCATTCTCCGTGAGTTCTGAGGAGACATTGGACGTCACATGCGACGAACGCGCAGGGATTGGAGCATGGCCGTTGAAAAGATGCGTGACACTCATCGCGAACGGCAAGAGCACCAAACTTATTGCAATCGCTGTGAGAACCTCTACGCCTGCCCGGCTTGTGGTTGCCGTCTCTCTTCGCTCGCTGATCGTTCCTACAACTTCGTACACGACTTCCTCCTGGTGTGGGATAGACATCCTCGCGCGCCTTTAGACGCGGAAGAAATATTCTCTTTGACTGGGCTGATGGAAAGGTGTGGCTCGGCTGCACTCGCCCGAACCCTCTTGAAGGCAACAGCAAGAAGTGTTCTTACTGGTCCGTCTTTTCTCCCTGAAGTTTCGCTTGGAAGTACGCGTACCGATAACCGTTCATGTAGCCTTCCCGGTAGAAATGTTTGAATTCGTCCGGCGTCACATTTTCCCCCAGGTACGTCGCGCCCCCTGCTCGATAATTCGTAGTCTGCTCCGCCTGGAACGGTTGCGACGCGGCCCGGTGCCATCCGCCATCCAGCATTCCGTCCCGGTATCCTGTCGCCGCCATCTCCGCGACGCTCGGGCCCGTCACTCGGCCGAATGCCGCTTCACTCGGCGGACGATAGCCCCTCTGATATCCGGCCAGGAACGATGCGCGTGCTTCGGCCGAGCTCCATCGCCCGATGGCGGGGTGTGACTTTCTTCCTTCCTCAGTATCGAGTTTTGCCTGGTACAGGCCATCGCGAAAAGGCGCGTCTGCCGATTGTGCCACTTCCACCGCGGGTAGCCTTGGTCTTCGTTTTGCCTCCCCCACTATCAAGCCGGCCGCAAAACTTACGCTCAGCGCCAGCACTAGGGATACTCTGCGTTTCATTTTTTCCCCCTCAGTTTCAGCAACTTCCTTGGAGATTCGTGGGCATACCGAGCATAGGAAAAAATGAAAACCAGGTTGTCAGGGCCTTGTCACTCTTATGCAAACAATATGTTCCAGGTTTGCAGGGGTGCCGGAGGGTGGCTTGAGCAAAAATGACCTGAAGGGTTGCGTTCAGTACGGAGTTTTCTTTTCCTGCTGTTGCCACAACGCAAAAATTGCCAGCGATTCTTCACGCAGGAGTTGCCGCATCGGCACTCGCCGTTCTGCATGGGCGCGGTCGAGTTCTTCATAGATGAACGCGTCGTCAAAGCCAACCGCGGCGGCATCCGCGGCCACGCAAGCGTAAAATACCCGCGCCGGGCGTGCCCAGTAAATCGCGCCGAGGCACATCGGACATGGCTCGCACGTGGTGTAAAGATCGCAACCCGCAAGTTGAAAATCGCCCAGCTTGTGGCAGGCTGCGCGGATCGCCACCACCTCGGCGTGCGCGGTCGGATCGTTTGTGGCGGTGACGCGATTGACGCCTTCCGCAACTACTTGGCCGTCTTTCACTATAACCGCGGCAAAGGGTCCACCGGCGCCGGTGCGGACGTTTTCCATCCCCAAAGCGATCGCGCGGCGCATGAATTCCTTTATCATCAGGGATTCTTCCCGTTTCAGGGTGCCCTTACCTCCGGCAAATATCAATATCAATGTACCGTTTCCCTGCATTCGCAGAATGGCGCGAATTTGCGGTGGCGGGTGCGCTACAATCACTCGAAATCTATGAGTTGTGCGCCGCACCTCAGCGAAATCAATCGCTGCTGTGCCCGAAGCGCACACGGATAGCCATGGAAAACCGCCAGATTGGAAAGTCGGTTCCGCGCAAGGAAGGCCGCGAAAAGGTCACCGGCAGCGCGCGCTATGTGGACGACCTGACCTTTCCGGAAATGATCCACGGAGTCACCGTGCGAAGTTTGGCTGCACGTGGAAAAATTCTCGGAATCCGATTCGGCGACGGGATTCCTTGGAACGAATTCACCATCGTGACGGCAAAGGACATTCCCGGAAAAAATTGCATTGCTCTCCTGATCGAAGATCAACCATGCCTCGCCGATAAGTTCGTGAACCATCCTGAAGAAGCCATACTTCTCCTCGCTCACCCGGACAAATATCTGCTCGAAGAAGCGCGACGGGCTGTGCACATCGAGATCGAACCGCTTCCGGCCGTCTTTACGGTCGAAGATTCGCTTTCACGAAAACACGTCATTTGGGGAGACGACAATATCTTCAAGTCGTATCGGGTTGAAAAGGGCGACGTTGCCGGCGCATGGAGCGGCGCCGGTTTTATCGTTGAAGGCGAGTATGAGACCGGCGCCCAGGAACAGCTCTACATCGAACCGCAAGGGATGATTGCGCGCGCAAATTCAGCCGATGGCGTCACTGTATGGGGCTCGTTGCAGTGTCCTTATTACGTGCACAAAGCGCTGGTCCGCCTATTCGGCTTGCCCAAAGAAAGAGTGCGCGTGGTACAGACAGAGACCGGCGGCGGCTTCGGCGGCAAAGAAGAATACCCCTCTATGATCGCGGGCCACGCTGCTCTGCTCGCGTTGAAATCCGGCAAGCCGGTGAAAATGATTTACGACCGCGCCGAAGATATGGCCGCGACCACGAAACGGCATCCTTCGCGCACGCGTCACCGCACGGCCGTCACGCGCGAGGGGAAACTTCTGGCGATGGAGATTGATTTCACACTCGACGGCGGGGCGTACGAAACGCTTTCTCCCGTAGTATTGTCCCGAGGCACGATTCACGCCGCCGGCCCTTACGCCTGCCCCAATGTTCTGATTCAGAGTCGCGTCGTGGCCACCAATGCTCCTCCACATGGAGCTTTTCGCGGCTTTGGCGCGCCGCAAAGTGTTTTCGCCTTGGAGCGGCATCTCGATCGAGTGGCCGCCGCCGTCGGTCTCTCGCCGGAAGAATTGCGCCGCCGCAATTTCATTCGTGAAGGCCAGACGCTTTCCGTCGGCCAGGTGATCCACGAAAAAGTGGAAATGGACAAATTGCTGGACCGCGCGCTCGAACTGAGCCGCTATCAGGAGAAGCGGGCCCGCTTCGCGAAAGAGAATCCTGGCAACATGATCAAACGCGGTATCGGCTTCGCCGCTTTTCTCCATGGCGCGGGGTTCACCGGTTCGGGCGAAGAATATCTCGCATCCGAAGCTCAGGTCACCGCAACGCCCGATGGCAAAATTCACGTTCTCGCTGGTAGCACGGAGATGGGCCAGGGAACAAACACCGTCTTCGCGCAGATTGCCGCGGAGGCGCTCGGGCTCGACTGCGAGCAGATTGAGATCCTGCAACCTGACACGTCGCTTGTGCCCAACAGCGGTCCAACCGTTGCCTCTCGCACCACAATGATCGTGGGAAAACTCGTCGAAACCGCGGCACTGGTCATCAGGAAATCGTTGATGGATGCGGGCTTTCTGAAACAGGGCTACAGCGCAAACGATTTCGCCAGCGCCTGCCGCCAATACACGGACAAGTTCGGCGCGCTGCAATCGTTGGTGAAGTATCAGCATCCCGGCGATCTCCACTGGGACGACGGCAAGTACCAGGGCGACGCATACGGCGCATACGCCTGGGCCGTTTATGTCGCGGAAGTCTCCGTGGACATGCGCACCGCCGAAGTTCGCGTCGAAGATTTCGTTGCGGTCCAGGAAGTAGGCAAGGTCATCAATCCGATTCTTGCGGCGGGACAAATCGAAGGCGGTGTCGCGCAGGGCATCGGATTCGCTCTCTATGAAAATGTGGTTTGGCAGGAAGGGCGCATGGTGAACGGCCAAATGACCAACTACATCATGCCCACTTCGATGGACGTTCCACCCATCCGCGTTTTCTTCGAGGAGCTTCCCTACGCGCGAGGTCCCGCGGGCGCCAAAGGCATCGGTGAACTTCCTCTGGACGGAACGGCGCCCGCGATTGCGAATGCCATCGCGCACGCCACGGGCGTGGACGTCCGCGAGATTCCAGTGACGCCGGAAAAATTGATGGAGATGCTGGAGGGCGTGCATGCCTGATGCCGCCCGCAAGATTCGCGTGCAGTGCGAAATCAACGGCCGGGTCATGTCACTCGAAGCGTATCCGATGGCGCGATTGCTCGACGTCTTGCGCGAACAGGCAGGATTAACTGGAACCAAAGAAGGATGCGGCGAAGGCGAATGCGGGGCGTGTTCGATTGAAATGGACGGCGCGCTGGTCAACAGTTGCCTGATCCCTGCGTTGCAAGCGGACGGCGCGACAATTCGCACGATAGAGGGTGTTGCCCATGCATTCGAATTAAGCGCCGTGCAGCAGGCTTTCCTCGTGCACGGCGGCGCGCAATGCGGCATCTGTACGCCTGGTATGATTCTTGCCGCGGGGAATCTTCTCGAGCGCAATCCAGAGCCAACGGAAACTGAAATTCGCGAAGCCCTCTCGGGGAATCTCTGCCGCTGCACCGGCTACACAAAAATCTTCGAGTCGGTCCTTGAGGCATGTCGAACGCAAAGGCATCGCCCATGAGATCGTATGTTCCGGGTTACGAATTGCAGGAACCTCGGAATCTGGAGGACGCGCTGGAACGCATGGCCCGCGAACCGGGTGTCTGGAAACCGTTTGCCGGTGGAACTGACTTGATGGTGCTCCTCGAGGCCGGAAAACTGTCTCACCGGAAATTTCTCAGCATCTGGAAGCTCCCGGAATTGCGCGGCATCGTGGTGACCCCCGCGCACGTGACGCTGCACGCCCTCACCACGTATTCCGAAATACGCCGCCACGAATTGCTCGTCCGCGAATTTCCACTCTTGTGCCGCGCGGCCGCCGAGACGGGCAGTATCGCCACACAAAATCGCGGGACGCTTGGTGGAAATATCGCCAACGCCTCCCCGGCCGCGGATTCGCCGCCTGCACTGCTTGTTTATGATGCGGACCTTGAACTAGTCTCGGCGAGCGGCACGCGATGGGTCCCGTATCACGGCTTCTGGAAGGGCTACAAGCAACTTGCCATGCGCGACGGCGAATTGATTCGCGCGATCCGCCTGCCCCGCGATAAAAGCCTTTCGAAACAGTTTTATCGCAAGGTCGGAACGCGCCGAGCGCAGGCCATCTCAAAAGTGTGCGTCGCGGGCGCGGCGCACATGGATGCCGGACGAATCATCGACGTGCGGATCGCTCTAGGCAGTGTCGCGCCAACCGTGCTTCGCGCGGTCGAAACAGAAAAGGTCTTACGCGGCGAAAAACCCGTACCCGCAATCCTGCAGGTTGCGCAACAGGCTCTTGCTCGCGAAATCGCGCCCATCGACGATATCCGGTCATCCGCGCGCTACCGCCTCCGCGTCGCGCAAAATCTTCTCGCTGAATTCTGTGAAAGTCTCGCGAGTTAGTGGAGCATGTCAAATCTACCCAGCATCTCGGACGGCTCCAGCAGCGAATCGGATCTGATTGTCCGCGGCAAGCGTGTAGTCACTCCCCATGGGGAAAGCACTGTGGCGATTCACGTTCGCCGCGGTGTGATTACGATGGTCTCCGGCTTTGACGATGTTCGTCCGGGGAGTCTTATTTACGAAGCAGGCGATTTCGTTGTCATGCCCGGCTTGGTCGACACTCACGTCCACATCAATGAACCCGGCCGTACAGAATGGGAAGGTTTTGCAACTGCAACCCGCTCTGCTGCCGCTGGCGGCATTACCACGCTGATCGAAATGCCGCTGAATAGCATTCCGGCCACAACCAGCGTGGCCGCTTTTCAAACCAAGCTCGCCGCCGCAGAGGGCCAACTCTCCGTGGATACGGGTTTCTGGGGTGGTGTTGTGCCGGGGAATACGCGGGAGTTGCGCGGCCTTTGGGACGCTGGTTGCTTTGGCTTCAAATGTTTTTTGATTGATAGCGGCGTCAAGGAATTTGCCAGCGTCAGCGAAACCGATCTCCGCGCGGCGTTGCCGGTGCTTGCAAAAATCGGCGCACCGCTCCTGGCCCACGCCGAATTGCCCGAGCCGATTGAAGAGGCCGCAAAGCGACCAGCAGCTGGCGCTTCGCCAAAGTCCTACCAATCATGGCTCGACTCGCGCCCGCGCGCCGCGGAGAATGATGCGATTGAACTGCTCCTGCGTCTCGGCAACGAGTTCGGAGCGCGCACCCACATCGTGCACTTGTCTTCCACAGACGCTCTTCCGCAGATTCGGAGGGCGAAGGCCATTGGCCAGGCGTTGAGCGTCGAAACCTGCCCGCATTATTTGATTTTCTCTTGCGAGGAAATCCCCGACGGCGCGACTCAGTTCAAATGTGCGCCACCCATTCGCGAACGCGAAAATCGTGAAAGCCTGTGGGCCGGCCTGCGGGAAGGAACCATCGACATGATTGCCACCGATCACTCTCCCTGCCCGCCGGAAATGAAGCGCCAGAAAAGCGCAGATTTTCTCGATGCCTGGGGTGGCATCGCCTCGCTGCAACTCAGCCTTCCGGCTGTTTGGACCGAGGCAAGGGCCCGCGGCTTTTCTCTTACGAATCTCGCTGATTGGCTCTGCGCGGCTCCCGCCAAACTAGCGGGCCTTGCGCACCAGAAAGGGACGATCGCCCCTGGCCGCGATGCCGACCTGGTGATCTGGAATCCGGATGCCGGCTTCAAGGTCGATCCCGCGCAACTTCATCACCGCCACAAACTAACACCCTATGCGGGGCGCGAGCTTATGGGTATAGTCGAATCCACTTTTCTGCGCGGAGTGAAGATTTATGAGCGCGGCAAATTCTGCGCCCCACCCGCTGGGCAAGTACTCCTTCGAGGGAAACAATGAAGGATTTCACACAACTCGCCGATCTCGCCTCCGAGCGCCTTGGCGGCCGTGTGCTCGATGCTAACGACGACTTCTTCGCGCCCAAGGAAAATCTACTGAAGGAATCCAATCCCGTTTTCATCGAAGGAAGATATACCCCCCGCGGAAAATGGATGGACGGCTGGGAAACGCGCCGCCGCCGCACGCCGGGCCACGATTGGTGCATCCTCCGTCTGGGCTTTCCGGGAGTGATTCGCGGCGTCGTCGTGGACACCAGCTTTTTCACCGGCAACTATCCGGAGCGATTCTTGCTGGAAGGTTGCGACCTCGGTGAACGCAACCCCTACAACAACGAAAAAAGCCGGCTGCGCTCCGAAAAGACAAAGTGGATTGCAATCTTCCCGGAAACTTCGTTGAAGGGTGATTCGCGGAATCTATTCGTTGTTGAGAACGACACCAGGTTTACCCATTTGCGCCTAAAGATCTATCCAGACGGGGGAGTCGCCCGCCTGCGTGTTCACGGGGAAGCGGTTCCCCGCCCCGGATTACTCTCGCGGGCAGAAATCAATCTGGTCGCCGTGGAAAATGGCGGCAGCGTCGTCGTTTCCAGCGATCAATTTTATGGCGCCCCGCGCAACCTGTTGATGCCATATCGCGCCAAAAACATGGGTGACGGTTGGGAAACGAAACGCCGGCGCGGGCCCGGCCACGATTGGGTCATTCTGAAACTTGGCCTTCCAGGTTCAATCCATCGCGTGGAAGTCGACACGGCTCACTTCAAGGGAAATTATCCGGACTCGTGTGCACTGCAGGCGGCTTTCGCCAGAAATTCGGCAGTCGACGCGCTGAATGCATCGTCGCTGGCCTGGGAAGAGTTGCTTCCCAACACCAAGCTGAAAGCCAATCACCGGCACGTTTTCACTAAGCTTCAGCCTGCGGGCGCGGCAACTCATGTGCGATTCCAGATTTTTCCCGACGGCGGGGTAAGCCGCCTCCGCCTCTTCGGCAGCTCACATATCTCTGCGGATCGCACAAAATCGCTCGAACGATTCAATCGCCTTCCACATCAGAGAGCCGTGAGGGCTCTGCTCGATTGCTGCGGCTCCAAAAAATGGGCGCAAGAGATGGCCGCTCACCGGCCCTTCGCCGACGAGGCGGAACTCTTCGCGGCCGTGGAAAAAACGTGGTCTGCTTTGGCGCGCGAAGACTGGCTCGAAGCATTCCTGCACCATCCTCCGATTGGAGAAACACGGGCCAAAGCCAGACAATCCACCACGGCGAGCCGCTGGTCTGCAAAAGAGCAGGCCTCGGCGCAGAAAGCAACACCCGAAGTGTCGGAAGCCCTCGTCGCGCAGAATCGCGCCTACGCCGAAAAGTTCGGCTACGTTTTTTTGATCTGCGCCACCGGCAAACGCAGCGAGGAAATCCTGAACGCCCTTCGCCAGCGCCTGCCAAACGATCCCGACGCTGAGTTGCGTATCGCTGCCGAAGAGCAGCGCAAAATCACGCGCCTCCGCCTGGAGAAATTACTCGAGCCATGAGCCACATCACCACGCACGTCCTTGACGTATCGTTAGGCCGTCCGGCCGCAAACGTTTCGGTAATCCTTGAAGCGCAATCCGTCCGCGGCGAGTGGGCGGAAGCAGCGCGGGGCACAACCGACGCCGACGGCCGTTTGCGCGATTGGCCCGCTGCGAAAGCTGTGCCTGCAGGAACCTACCGCCTGATATTCGACACCCGCGCCTATTTTGCTTCCCGGAAGATTCAGAGTTTGTACCCGCAAGTCGTCATCGTGTTTGAGGTGCGGGATGCGCAAGAGCACTATCACATTCCGTTGCTTCTGAGTCCCTTTGGGTATTCCACGTATCGCGGGAGCTGACCGATGCCTATTCGGCTTGGTGAAAACAGCTATGGTAAACAGCGTGTCCGCATCCTGCAGGTCGCGCGGAATGCGGATCGCCACGACATCAAGGAACTAACGCTCGGCGTTCGCCTCGAAGGCGACTTCGAATCGGCGCACAGCAAGGGCGACAATCGCAACGTCTTGCCGACCGATACGATGAAAAACACCGTCTACGCGTTGGCGAAGAAGCATCCGATCAAGTCGCCCGAAGAATTCTGCCTGCGCCTCGCGGACCATTTCCTGGGGCATAATTCGCAAGTCTCTCGTGTGCGTATCGAAGCAGCGGAAACACTCTGGGCGCGCGTTTCTCTCGGCGGAAAATTGCACCCGCACACCTTCACAGCTTCGAGCAACGAGAAGCGTACCGCTGCTCTTGCCGCCACGCGCAAAGAGAAAACTCTTCACGCCGGCATCGACGGCCTGGTCGTCCTGAAAACAACCGGCTCGGCGTTTGAAAACTTTCTGAAGGACGAATACACGACACTGAAAGAAGATCGAAACCGGATCCTTGCGACTTCGATCCGCGCGAATTGGCTCTTCCGGGAAAATATGTCCGAATTCGACTCAACGTGGCACAGCGTCCGGCAAGCCCTCCTGGAAGCATTCGCCGGGCACAACAGCGAATCGTTGCAGCACACTCTCTATGCCATGGGCGAAGCGGTGCTTAAGAAATATCCCGGCATCCGCGAAATTCATCTTTCCCTGCCGAACAAGCATTACAACCTTGTCGACCTGTCGCATTTTCACCTGGAAAATCCCAAGGAGATTTTTCTGCCTACCGATGAGCCGCACGGCTTGATCGAGGCCACCCTCAGCAACGACTGATCCGCGCCGCTATTTCTTCCGGCCGTCCAGGATTTTCATAAAAGATGCGCTGCGAAATTCGTCGCGAGTTAATCCCGTGAGCCGTTGAGCTTCCTCCGCCGTAATCGCGCCGCAATTGATAGCGCGCAGAAAGTAATTCAAAAGCCCCTGGCCGGTCGCGGCATCATCAAACACTTCGCCAACCAATGTCGCTTGCGCCGCCTTCTCGATGAAATTGCGCAGACGCTCCGACGCGGCATCCAGGCTCTCCAGAAAAAACGAATACACCGCCGCGTAGCGGGTAGCGAGTTGCGCCGGATGCAGATCCCAGCCCTGATAAAAACCATTCACCAGTGAATGCCGAACGTGCTCGAAATGCAGTTTCCATGCAGTGTGCACCACCCTCCGATTGTCCTCAATCTTTCCGGCCGTAAGCGATGAAGCATTTTCCCCGCCAGGATGAACGGGGACCGGCAGAATATTCGTCGCCCCGTCGGAAAGCCAAATCCCCGTGCCCGCATAAGCCACCTGCATGGCCTCTTTCGCATAGTCGCAGGCAAAGTGCATCATGTGTTGGTGAGCCGCGGTGATGCCCCGTCCAGCCGTGTAATCGTAGGTACCAAAATGCGCGCCAACACATCGGCCCTGTGCCGCGGCGGCGAGGGGCAGCAAATTCAATTCGCCGCGCGCGTTGAAAATGGACTGCGGGGTCTCAATCATTAACTCCACTTGCAGCATCCCCGCGCGCAAGCCGAGGGCGGATTCAAGGCGCGAGCAAACCGCGGCAAGCGCCGCCGACTCTTCCGGGATGGTGACCTTTGGCAACGTGATAAAAAAGTTCTGTGGAAGTTTCCCGCCCGTTTTTCCCAGCAACTCCGTCAGGAAAATGTCGAGCGTGCGGATGCTTCGGTTGCGCAATTCCTCATTGAACGGTTTGATGCGAAGCCCGATGAATGGAGGCAGGCTCCCGGCCGTCAGCCCGGCCGCCAGTTCACCAGCAGCGGCGGCCGCGAAACGGTCTTCTTCTTCGTCCGGACGATTACCAAAGCCATCCTCAAAATCGATGCGGAAATCCTCCACCGGCTCGCATCGAAGTTTTTCCCGAACGCGCTGATAAAGTGCGTAAGCAAACCACGCTTGGGGATTGTCCTTGCGTGCGGCGTCCGGATTCGCCTGGATGGATTTGGCAAGAGCAGTAGAGTCCGGCGATCCTTCCAAGCGCCGCGATCCCGGGAGCTCGATCGCTTTCGCAAACGCGATAAAATCCGGCGCGTATTCATCCAACGCTTCCAGCGCTTTCTCGCCCAGCCGCCTCGCCGTGTCCGAGTGAAACAAATGCGCGCCGCCGTAAACCGTGTGAACCGGCTGCCGATCGCCTCTCGGCCCGGGATACCACGATGCGAACGCCTCATGCGCACGCTGAAGGGGCGCGAAAATGTCCCGGAGTGAATCTGCGGCGAGCGACCTCTTCACCGTACTCTCCAATCTGCAAAGCAATCCGGCAGCATGTCCTTCTCCCGTTTTCGGCTGAACCTGAATGGCTAACAGGATACATTTGTTTATGAGGGGAACGAAGTGGCATCAATCTGCACGGTTCTGGCGGCGGCCTCGCATCAAAACAGGTAATATCGCTGTGCAAGAGGAAGCACGCTCGCGGGCTCGCAAGTAATCAACTTGCCGTCTACGCGCACTTCGTAAGTCTCCGGGTCAACTTCGATGTTCGGCGTCGCGCTGTTGTGCACCATGTCCTTCTTTCCAATCCGGCGACACTTGCTCACTGGACGAACCATCTTTTTCAGCCCTAAGTTCGCCGGCAATCCGGCAGTCATCGCGGCCTGTGAAACAAAGGTAATCGCCGTCGCGGAAGTCGCCGCGCCGAAGCTCCCAAACATTGGCCTGTACAATACCGGTTGCGGCGTCGGGATGGACGCATTTGGGTCGCCCATCGCGCTCCACGCGATGAATCCGCCCTTTACCACCATCTCCGGCTTCGCTCCAAAGAAAGCCGGTTTCCAAAGCACCAAGTCCGCCATTTTTCCCGGCTCGATCGAACCAATCTCCGCAGCCATGCCATGGGTAATGGCCGGATTGATTGTGTACTTGGCAACGTAGCGTTTCGCGCGCTGATTATCGTTGCGCGGCGAATCTCCCCCGAGCGGGCCGCGCTGCACTTTCATTTTGTGTGCCGTCTGCCAGGTACGCAGCACCACTTCGCCCACGCGTCCCATGGCCTGCGAATCGCTCGAAATCATGCTGATTACGCCCATATCGTGCAGAATATCCTCGGCCGCGATTGTCTCCGGGCGAATCCGGCTTTCCGCGAACGCCACATCTTCCGGCACCTGAGGATTCAGATGGTGGCAAACCATCAGCATGTCCAGATGCTCCGCGATGGTGTTCACCGTAAACGGCCGCGTCGGATTCGTGGACGACGGCAAAATATTCGGAAACGACGCGATGCGAATAATGTCGGGCGCGTGTCCTCCGCCGGCGCCTTCCGTGTGATACGTATGAATCGCGCGTCCAGCGATAGCGTCAATCGTGGCTTCGAGGAATCCCGCTTCATTGATCGTGTCGGTGTGAATCGCCACCTGCACGTCAAAATCGTCAGCCACCTTCAGGCAGGCGTCGATCGCCGCCGGAGTCGTGCCCCAATCTTCATGCAGTTTCAATCCGCACGCGCCCGCTTCAATCTGCTCCGCCAGAGGCGCCATCGCGGCGGCGTTTCCCTTGCCGAGAAAACCAAAATTCATCGGCCACGCTTCCGCCGCCTCCAGCATGCGTGCCAGATTCCATGCTCCGGGGGTGCAGGTGGTAGCGGCCGTTCCAGTCGCGGGGCCGGTCCCGCCGCCAATCATCGTCGTAATTCCATTCGAAATCGCCGCGTACACCTGCTGCGGCGAAATGAAATGAATGTGGCTGTCCACTCCGCCCGCGGTCACAATCAGATGTTCCCCGGCGATGACTTCCGTCGCCGCGCCCACCACCAGTTCCGAATCAACGCCGTCCATCGTGTCGGGATTCCCGGCTTTTCCCACTTTCACGATTCTTCCGTTTTTGATTCCGATGTCACCCTTGACGATCCCCCAGTGGTCCAGAATCACCGCGTTGGTAATCACCAGGTCCAGCGCGCCCGATTGAGATTCGCGCAGTGCCGTGCTGCTCTGCCCCATGCCGTCGCGGATCACCTTGCCGCCGCCAAACGTAATCTCGTCGCCATAGTGTGTGAAATCTTTCTCTATTTCGATGATCAGATCCGTATCGGCCAGCCGGATGCGGTCGCCCTTCGTCGGCCCATAAAGATCGGCGTAAGTCCGGCGCGGAATCAGAAGGCTCATCGGCTATTCCCTTCACCGTGAGGAGAAAAGCCGGCCTTCCGCGCGCGATCGAGCGCTTCAGTGCGTGCCCGGTTATCATCGAGAGCGCCCGCTACAAGGCCGTTAAACCCGTATATGATCCGCAAGCCACCAAATTCCGTAAGCTCCACTTCTTTTTCTTCTCCCGGCTCAAACCTCACCGCGGTGCCCGAAGCGATGTTCAGCCGCATTCCGTAAGCCGCCGCACGATCGAACAAAAGAGACGCGTTCGTTTCAAAAAAATGAAAGTGACTCCCCGCTTGAATCGGCCGATCGCCCGCGTTCTTCACCACCACGCGCGCGGTTCTCCTCCCCGCATTTGCTTCAACAGGTCCGGCGTCCACATCCAGCAGGTACTCTCCGGGCGTCATCATTTCACCTCAGACTCCACTCGATTTGGCATTCCGCGTACCAGTTCGCATGCACGCGGCTACCTGATCGGATCGTGAATGGTCACCAACTTCGTGCCATCCGGAAAAGTAGCCTCCACCTGCACTTCGTGAATCATTTCCGGGATGCCCTCCATCACCTGATCCCGGGTAAGAATTCTCGCGCCGAAGCTCATTATGTCCGCCACCGTCTTCCCGTCGCGCGCGGCTTCCATCACCTCAGCCGTCAGGATCGCCACCGTTTCGACGTAATTCAATTTCAATCCGCGAGCCTGGCGCCGGCGCGCAAGGTCCGCGGCCACCACGATCATCAACTTCTCCTGTTCCTGCGGATTCAAATGCACAAATGCCTCCCGTCAATTCACCTTGCGCGGCGGAATCGCCTCCCGATCATATAAATGGCGCTTGGCGCTGCGCCAGATGGCCTGAAGCCCAGGTAAGAGCTCACGGCCGTTGCGCGCCAGGCACCGGACAACCAGTCCGTGCGCCACCAGCGAGCTTACTCCCCAAAGAATCTCACCGCGGCGCGTCATGCTCACCGTCAGCTCTTGAAGTTGGTCTTCCGCGTCACGCCATTCGCGTGCCTCAAGACCCACCCGACAAATGTAAAAGGTCGCCGCGTAACGATAAGGTCCTAGCCGGGCAAGCGACGAAACGTTTTCTTGCCTGGGCCGCAGGCAAAGATTCTCCGCGGCGATCCTCCGGCCCAACGCGCTGACAGAAATGTTCATCGCGAACTCTTCGTACTCAAAAAACTCGCCACGCGCTTCCCGGCCCGGCGCAAGAATCTCCCACCAGAACAATCCGGCCCCGGCCGCCAGATTGATTGATGTCCGCTGCAGGTAACGCGCCCCGGCAAAGGGAATCGTTGCGTCGGGGAGGTATTCGAGCAATGCGCCTTCTGCGATGGAAACTTCGTTGCACTGCGTTGTGGCGGAAAAACCCTCGCGACTGCGATAAATCCGTGTCGCGCCCGTGGTGGTCAATTGCACTTTCGCGCCGCTCGCGAGATTAACTTGCATCGCGAGGTGGTCACCCCCGAGCAGCCCTCCCGAAACGTTGTGAAGGTGAGCTAGCGCCGTGCCATCCTCCAGCGTGAACGCGCGCACAACCTTCAGCGGTGCCTCCTGAAAACTGTCGGCCAGAAAAGTTTTGTCGCTCACGGAATCCCGCGAAAAAGTCAACCGCAGCAGCGCACGTACCCGGCTCGGCTCAGAAATATCGGGCACAATTTCCTGGAGCGCGTGTTTTGCCGTCGCGGCCATTTGAATTCCACGCTTTCGCCGGCTAACTGATGAACAATCGCGTAGTCAGCGCGGGATGCTCCATCGCTCCCCAATCCAGCAGCGGCATGGTGCATCTCACGGTCTCGAGCGTTAAGTCTGCGCTGTCCGCCGCAACTTCAATAATGGCCGGCTTCAAATTCCACAAGATGCGCGTCGCCTCGGTCTGGCCCAGCGGCATCAAGCGCTGGCAGGCGGAGACGAGGCAAGCGCTCATCTGGTGAAGATATGCGAGCACAGCGCGTGTTTCTTCGAAGCCGAGCGAGCCACTCACCAGTCCAAACGCCGCGGACTGGTGAATTAAGCCCCCGAACTCCAGCGAGGCATCCCGTGCTTCTCGCAGCACACGAAAGTCGCCAAGTCCCAGCACCGCATGAAGAAAATTCCGGCCGAGCGTCGCGCTTGCCATCCGGCTCTCTCTTGCAGGCTTCAACGCGCTCAGGCAATCGTTAACCTGAATCCACCGCATGGTACCAAATTCCTGGTGTTCCGCCTGCGCCAGGCGAAACGCTTCCCGGCAAGCGACCGCTTCCAGTGTTCCCGCCTCCCGCAAATAACCGTGCAGGAATTCCGGCAAGTCGCCGGCGTGTAAAATTTCCGCCGACACCAGCGTCTCCAGTCCGAACGAATGCGCCAGCGACCCAATCGGCAGCGTGCTGTCGGCAAGATGCAGCAGCCGCAAATGCGCCAACTCTTGCGAAGGCGCCACTCCAACCGGCTCTCGCTCAGGCTTCATGGTTTGCTCCCGAACTCACGTTCAGTGGTGATGACCATGTTCGTGCTCATGCTCATGCGAATGACCATGCTCATGGCTGTGCGCCCGCCCTGCATACGGCAGATGCGCGTCCATCAGCCCGCGCCGCGCCTCCGCCGGCTGATTCAATTTGTCCTCAAGCCACGCAATCACCTTGTCCAGTCCCACGTCTTCCCGAAGATTCGTGAACAGAAACGGCCGCTCGCCGCGCATCTTCCGCGAATCCCGCTCCATGACCTCAAGCGAAGCCCCCACATACGGCGCCAGATCAATTTTGTTGATCACCAGCAGGTCCGAACGCATGATCCCCGGACCGCCCTTGCGCGGAATTTTGTCCCCTTCGGCCACGTCAATCACGTAAATCCAAACGTCCACAAGCTCCGGGCTGAACGCCGCTGCCAGATTGTCTCCCCCGCTTTCGACAAAGATCAGCTCAAGTCCGGGCAAGCTGTCTTCCAGTTCCGCGATTGCCTGCAGGTTCATCGAAGCGTCTTCGCGAATCGCCGCGTGCGGGCATGCCCCAGTCTCCACACCCTTCACGCGTTCGGCCGGCAGCGTGCCCTGTCGCAGCAGAAATTCCGCGTCCTCTTTGGTGTAAATATCATTGGTGACCACGGCAAGATTTATCTTGGGAAAAAGCTTCTTGCTTAGCCGGTCCACCAGCGCCGTTTTTCCAGAACCCACCGGCCCCGCAATCCCCACGCGAAATGCTCTCACTTGCGTCTCATTTCCCATGACCGGTGCTCCCAATTCTTGATTTCCAGTCTCTCTCGCTTGGCTGCCCCCCACCTATCAAAGCGCTCCATAAACGATGCCCACAAGTATCTGCGCGAACCGCCACCCGTCAAGCCTTTTCCTATCAAATATTCAACCGCCACCTATCGAAAAAGCTGGAGGCTAGCAATCCACTTGGTAATGCCTACGCGCTTGCTTGGGGAGAGGATTAGGTGGGGCTCAAAACAGAAAATGGAGCGAGGCATGCCAGCCCCCGCTCCAATTCAAAACATTAAACGGCTGTTTTCAGCTTTCGCCCGCTAGGGCTTTCCCTTGGGCGAATTCTGGTGCGAGTCCTGATGCTGAGGTTGCTGCTGCTGGTGCTGTTGCTGTTGTTGCTGCATGTGCTGTTGCTGCTGCTCGTGCTTCTGCGCCATTTGTTGCGTCTGTTGTTGGTGCCGTTGCTCGACTTGCTGCATTCTTGGATCACTCGCCTGTTGCCGTTCCAGCCGCTGGTGGTCCTGTTCCTGCTTCTGCTGCAGTCTCGTGTGATCCTGCTGCTGCTTCTGGTACAGCTTTTCCTGTTGCTGCTGGTATTGCCTGTCCCGGTTTTGGTCTCCCGTGTTAGGCGACGAAGGCCGCTGGTGAGCCGACAGTTCGTTGGCGTGGATCGCATGATCCGGTTGCCCGCCGGAATTTCTCGACTGTGGCGGCCGGTCGTAGTGTCCGCCCTCTTTGGCGGGCACAGCTTCGCGCCCTGAAAAAGAGCCCGGCCTTTCCGTGGCCGCTATCGACGGCCGCCCGTGATTCGAGGAAGCCCGGAGCTCCGGATTTCCGCGCGCCACCTCCATGTGGTGCATCTGCTCGCTTACCGGACCGATGTGTCTCCCGTGGTAGGCCGCCTCTTCCCCCCGCGTCGCATGCTCGTTGATCCCTCCGTGGCCGCCGTTATAGCTGACACGCGTATGACCATAATTGTTAACCACCGTCGTGTTGTATGTGTTGTGGATCACCGTTACGTTTACATTGTTCACCGACCGGTTGTAATAAAAATGATCGTGTTCCCAACGCCCGCCTTCATAGCCGTGGCCGAAGTAGCCGAATCCATAGTTGATTCCGCCGTAGAAACCAACTACCGGGCCCCAATAACCTTCGTGAAAGTAGTATCCCCTGCCGCCCCAGGCCCAGTAGCCGGGCGTCCACAAATATCCTGGCCGCGGCGCATCCACCCATGTCCCCGGCACCCAGTAATAATCATCCCCATTCCATGCCCAATAGCCGGGCGTCCAGATGTAGCCTTCGCCAGGACAGATGGGCTGCTCGTAGACCGGCAATTCCGGCGGCCCGAACGAAACCGCAATCCCTACGTCAACCTGTGCGTAAGCCGCCCCCGACAAAAGCAAAAATCCGATGAACCCCAATAACGAACGAATCGAAAAAAGTCTCCGCATCTTCTCTCCTTTGTCCGATTGTATTTCGCTTCCCTGGCCCTGGCTCGCAGCACCGGACAACCTGCTGGTTGAGGAATTTCCATGCGAACCAAGTTGTTTGGCTGAACCTAAATTGTTTCACACCCGGGAAACCGTGTAAAAAGGAAATCCTTCTCTAGTGAGTACTACTTCGCTACAAGCACCTCGAATTTCTCCCCTGTCCAAATCCCGGAACTGTGTTACACTGTGTTTGCGCTTAATGCATCGGTTGTGTTGTGCGGTCCCTCTGATTTAAACCTTCTGAGACTACCCGCCCTACGTTTCCTCCGTTCGTTCTTAGCGTAATTTAAAATAAGCCTGGCATTCAGATTGCCGCGCTCACCCGACTATTCGTGTGTGCCGCCGCCCTCTTCGCCAGCAAGAAAGCAAAATGCAAAGTTTTTCAGAACTCACTCTGTCTCCTTCTTTGAAGGAGCGACTCATCGCGGCGAAATTTTCGACGCCAACTCCCGTGCAGGCGGCAGCAATTCCGCAAGCCCTGGAAGGCAAGGACGTTATCGCCACGGCCCAGACAGGAACCGGCAAAACGCTCGCGTTCCTTCTTCCCATCATGGAGAAGCTGGGGCAGCCGCATACTCCCGGCATCGCCGCCCTGGTTCTTGTGCCGACCCGGGAACTCGCGATGCAAGTCGTCGCGCAATATAACGCCCTGCGCGCAAAGCAATCGCAACCTGCGGGACTCGTCGTCGGTGGTTTGCCGGAAGGCCGGCAGCTCGACGCCATCCGCAAGGGTGCGCGCCTCGTCGTCGCCACTCCCGGCCGCCTCGAAGATTATCTCGATCGCCGGCTCGTCTCGTTGAGCGGCGTCAAGACACTCGTCCTCGATGAAGCCGACCGCATGCTCGACATGGGCTTCCTCCCGGCTATCCGCCGTATTGTTGGTGTTTTGCCACGCGAGCGCCAGACTCTCTGCTTCTCCGCCACCATGGAAGGCGCCATGGCGCAACTCGTACGCGACTACACCAAGAATCCCGTCCGCCTCTCGTTCGGCTCCACTTCGAAGCCTTCCGAAAATGTTCGTCTTCAGGCATTCGAAGTTTCCGAAAACGGCAAACCGGACATGCTCTACAACCTGCTCGACAACGAAAGCGGCCGCTGCCTTATCTTCTCGCGCACCAAGCGCGGCACCGAACGCATCGCCAAGAGCCTGAACCGCCAGGGCATCAACGCCGCCATGATTCATGGCGACCGCTCGCAATCGCAGCGCACCGCCGCCCTGACCGGCTTCCAGCGCGGGCAATATCGAGTCCTCGTGGCCACCGACGTCGCCGCTCGCGGCATCCACGTTCAGGACATCGCCCACGTCATCAACTATGATCTTCCCGACGTCGCCGAAAACTTCATCCATCGCGTCGGCCGCACAGGCCGCGCCGGGGAACGCGGCGTCGCTTCCACTCTTTTCCTGCGGGAACAGCGCACCGATCTCTTTCAGCTCGAACGCCAACTCGGCATCAAGATTGAAAGAATGTCGGCCAACGGCCAAGCCGCTCCCAAAAAGGATCGCGTTGCCGTGAATCCGGAACGTGCTTCCAACAATCAGGAACGCAATTCCTTTCACACGGACCGCGCTGCCTCCGCGCCAGGCCCCAGAATGACGCGCTTGCCGGGAGAAATCCTGCAAGTTCAAATGGAAAGCTAGTCTCGGTTCCTGTTTTTCTGAAGCGTGCCCCAGGTGCCGGTTTTTCACCTGGGGTTCTTCATTTGGAGTGCGGTTTACCCTGAGCTTGCCGAAGGGAGGCTCTGCCACCGCTTCTATTGCTTCCGCCCAACCAACCAAAACGTTCCACGTGCAACCCTGCCCAAGCTTCCGGCCTGCTCGTCATTATCGTTCATGCTCTCTTCGGGCCACAGGTCCCGCCACTCTCCCTTACTCACAATCTCAAGCGCCCGGTCATACCCAGTCATTTCCAAATAACCAACGCCACGAACGCTCGCGTCTCCCCGTGTTCCCACGATCGCAATCGCGCCTTCCCAATAACTCGGCGCCAGCTTGCTCCCACCGGCCAACTCCTGCGATTTCAGCCGAGTCCTCGCCGCCAGCTTCAGCCGCAGCTTGGGAATTTCCATGCTCCACGACACCGGATACTTGGCTCCGGTAACGCCGCTCGTCCAAGTCTCCCCCGTGGAAACCAGCCGGAAATCCGCCGCCGTCAAATGAACGGATTTCCCTTGCGCATCTACGTAGGTCCCCGACGAAAATGGATCCGCGGATCCGTCCTTCCGTCGAAGCTGGTACAGCATTAGCTCCGTGTCGTCCTCGAGTTGCACGCTCAGCCAGTCCCACCCCACCTGCTCCTCTCCTATCGAATGAGTGAAAAATTCGTGGTCCATCCACGATGTTCCGCCCACCTCGATCGGCTTTCCCGCCATCTCAATCGTTCCCCGGGTCTGCAATCGCGTGAACGAAATGTAGTGCGACGCGTGCCCTGGGCCGGCCGCCTTCTGGCTGACGCCATTTTCCCCGTGAATTACCGGCGGTTTTTTGCTGCGCAGAGTAAACGATAGTGAGAATCTCTCATCCGCCACATTAAATGTCTCTTCTTCCCCGTTCCACCGGATTTCCCAATTGCCGTTCCAGATCCGCTTCTGTTTCTCATCGACCCCGGCGAGGCCAGGTCCCGCGCGATTCGTCCGCTCCATGTGATAAAACTTTCCGCCATCGAGGTCGCTCAGTGCCAGATGCGCCACATACAAATCCTGAATATCCCAGGGCTCCTTCTTGCTTGGATCCCGGTCCATGCCCTGGCGAAAAAATGTCAGCTCAAATCCATATTGATGCCCGTCTGCGGCAATCAAATTTCCGGTCGTATACCACCACTCCGTCTGAAACTCCGGATGATTGAAATGATCGCGCGGGAATTCATACCGGTAACCCGGCATCGCCGCCTTGTATTGCCCCAATGCGCCTGGCAGCCACGCAAACAGAAGCACGAAGAGTAGCTGCCTACTCTTCATGAATCACCTCAAGCGGATTCAGCCGCACTGCCACCCGCGCCGGATACAGGCCGGACACAACCGTCGCCGCGTACACCACCGTCAACGCTCCCAGCAGCACCGCAATGGGCCAGTGAAAACGGATCGTCCATCCAAACGACTGCTTGTTGATCACAAACACCAGAATCAGCGAAAGGAAATACCCCAGCACAAACCCCGCCAGATTCGCCAGCAATCCGAGCAAACCCGCTTCCACAAGAATCATCTTCCGAATCTGTCTCGACGACGCGCCCAGAAACCGCAGCAATCCCAGTTCCCGCCGCCGGTCAATCACCAGCGCGATCAACGCGCCCGCAATTCCCATCACCGCCACAATCACTGCCACGGCTTCCAGTGCGTACGTAATCGCAAACGTCCGGTCGAAAATCCTCACCGCCTCCGTCCGCAAATCGCGGTCAGAGAAAATCAGGATGCGGTGGCCTGCCGCAACTTCCTGTATTTCCTTTCGCACTTCCGCGGCCTTCGCATCGGGCGCCACAAACACGGCAAGATTGGTCGGCGTTTCATCCGGCAGATATTTCAACAGCACATCCCGGTCCATCAGAACGTACCCGCGCTCGCTCGCGTAATCGTAAAAGACATCCACGATCTGAAAGCTCGCCAGCGCTTCTCCCAGGGCCAGAGTGATCGTGTCGCCGGTCTTCACCTTGTGCTTGTAGGTGAACGGCTCGCTCACGATGATGTTGTTCTTCCCCCTCAACTGGTCCAGCACTTCGCTCGTCGGCCGCCCGGAAAAGAAATCCGACTTCTGGTAGGCGCGCAACACCCGCAAATCCACCGAAGCCAGCGTCGCGGGCATTCCGTTGTAGCTGATTTCGTAAGCGCGCAAGCGATCCACCGCCCTAACGCCCGGCAACACCGCTATCTTCTCCGCCAATTCCACGGAAATCGTCGGATGCCGGTCCGCCGCGGCGTCGCCCGCCGGACGCAAATACAAATCCGCCGGCAACTGGTTGTTCATCCAGGTCACCACCGTCTGCCGGAAACTTCCCACCATGATTCCCACCGACACCATCATTGCCACCGCCGTCGCCAGCGCCCCCACCAGCACGGACGTCCGCCGCAGTGAAGCTGCCAAGCTTCGCGAAGCCAGCATTGCTTCCACTCCAAAAAATTTCCCCAGCACTCCCGCGGCAGTCCGCGAAATGGAACTCACCAGGGCGGGCATGGCGTACGCTGCCGCCGCAATCAACAAAATCGTCGCCAGATATCCGAAAACCGGTTTCCCCGCAAACGCAGGCATCCGGGCAGCCAGTGTTGCAAGCCCCGCCAATACCGCGGCGATTGCCAAGTCGCGGCCTTTGTGCGCCCGCGCCATATATTCCCGCCGTCCTTGCGCCATCGCGTCCACGGGAGAAACCTGCATCGCTTCCCGCGCCGGCGAAAGCGCGGAAACGACGGCCACGCCAACTCCAACAAGCAACGCCAGCGCCAGCGAATACGGAGTCAACGCAATCGCCCCCGGCCGGCTGCTTACGTAGAGCGATTCCACCGTCGCCGCCATCAACTTCACCGCGCCCCCGGCCATGATTCGACCCAGTGGCAGGCCCACCAGCGCGCCCGCAAGGCCGAGACAAGCCGCCTCTCCCAGAAAAGCTGCCAGCACATCTCTGCGATCTGCGCCAAGCGCCCGCACAATGCCAATTTCGTTGCCCCGACGCACCACTGATACGGAAATCGTGTTGTAGATCAGGAACGCTCCAACCACCAGCGCGATATAACTCAGCAGCCGCAAATTCCACCGGAACGCCGCCAACATTTTCCTATTCTCTTCCGTCCCCGTGCCTTGCGGCCGCACCTCCACGCCCGGTGGCAACACCCCGCTCAATTTCCGCTGCCATTCCCGTAGGTCGCTGTTCGCCGGCAGCTTGATCAGGATGCGATCTACCCGGCCAAACCGGTTCAGTGCGTGCTGCGCTCCTGCAATGTCCATCAATATTGCGTTTTCGCTTCCCGAAATCGCGGGAATCACCCCGCGCACCACGCAATCCAAAACACGGTCATTAATCAGCAGCGAAATGTGGTCCCCCGCCTTTTTCCCGAGACTCGCGCTGACCCACACGCTTTCCGGATTTTCCAGATCGCGCATGGCCTCTTCCAGCGTCTCTTTGTTGTTGAAATTCGCATTGCCGGTGCCGACCAGCGACGCGTAGCGGCTGCCTTCCGCGATCAGATCCAGTCCAATCAGCGGCAGAGTCTCTCGCGTACGCGTGTCCACCGCGAAATCTTCCATCCGCGGCGAAATCCTTAGTGGATAAGGTTGTGTGGCCAGCGTTGCCACCAGTGTTTCCGGCACTCCGCCCGAAGCCACAACTTCTAGGTCGTTGTCCCCGGCCAGGGTTTCCATCGAAGAGTGAAACGATCCCGCCGCCGCGTCTCCCGCTAGTTCAATCGCCAGCACCACTGCCACGCCGAGTCCTACGGCCAGCACCATCAGACCAAGCCTTGCCGGCTCGTGAAATAGCGGCCGCATCATCAACCGATAAAAAAGTGTCCATCGAGGCATATCAGCGCCGCGTCACTTCTTCCACGCGCCCGTCCCTCAGCTTCACCAGCGTGTCGCAAACGCTCGCTGCTTCCAGGCTGTGCGTGGCCATGATCGTCGCGGTCTTCCGTTCGCGCGTCAGTCGCAAGAGCAATTCCAGAATCACACCGCCCGTCGCCGTGTCCAGATTTCCCGTAGGTTCGTCGGCCAGCAGGATCCGGGGCGAATGGGCCAGCGCCCGCGCAATCGCCACACGTTGCATCTGTCCGCCGGAAAGCTGGTGCGGATACCTCGCGCCGAGTCCGTCGAGTTCCACCCAATGTAGCCGCTCGACCGCCAATTCGCGCGCGCCAGCCTTGCCCGCCAGAAGCAGCGGCAACTCCACATTTTCCTGAATCGTTAAAGTATGCAGCAGTTGGAAGGACTGAAAGACAAACCCGACTTTTTCTCTCCGCAAGTGCGTCTGCTGTGCATCATCCAGATCCGACGTCGGCTTGCCTTCGATCCGCACCGTGCCCGACGTCGGAAAATCCATCGCCCCCGCCAAGTGCAGCAGCGTCGATTTGCCGCCCCCGCTCCGCCCAACCAGCGCGACAAACTCCCCCTCGGCCACGTCCAGCGTGACTCCCTCCAGCGCGCGAACGCTCTGGCCGTCACTTGTATATTCTTTGCTGACGTTTTGGAGGGAGAGAATCGCCATGCGTCGAACCGCCGCTCACCCGGCCGCTATTTCAGGTCGGTCAGCGCCTTCTCGATCGCCGAAGTCAGATCCTTCGAGTCCGGCTCGACTTTCGAATCAAACCGCGCGATCACCTTTCCATCCGGGCCGATCAAAAACTTCGTGAAGTTCCAGCCAATCTCTCCGCCCGTCTTCGGACTCGCTGACTTGTCCGTCAAGAATGCGTAAAGCGGCGTAATGTCGCTGCCCTTCACCGAAACCTTCGCCATCATCGGAAACGTCACGTGATATTTCGACGTGCAGAACGTCTTGATCTCCTGATTCGACCCCGGCTCCTGTGCGCCGAAATTATTCGCGGGAATTCCGAGGATCACGAAGCCACGGTCCTTATATTTCTCGTACAGCGCTTCCAGTCCCGCGTATTGCGGCGTAAATCCGCATCGGCTCGCCACATTCACCAGCAGCACCACTTTCCCTTTGAACGAGCCAAGCGGCGTGGCCTGCCCTTCAATCGAATTCAACGTAAAGTCGAACACCGTTTTCTCCGCTGCCATGAGTGTCGTCCCCAAGAGTGCCAGTAGCACAAACAGTTTTTTCATCTTCCTCTCCCGAATTGAGTTTACGCGGAATCTGAGAAATTTGAAGTAGACCTCTGGCCACTCTTCCCATAGATGGCCCGGAACAATCATAGGCTACCTGCCCGGCGATGCCCACTTTCTTGCCTGTCAATTCCACGTAAACTTCTTGCCCCGCGGGAAATGCTGGCTATTGCAGCAAGAACACGCTCACACTCTGGCCCGGCAGGCGCAGCTTCATCGCCTTTCCCGCCAGCTCTGTTTGCCCCGAGCCGAAAATTACCGCGGCATTCGTGGCGTCCTGCGCCACAGTGTCCTGCAGCGGCACCGTAATTTCTCGCGCGCTCTCTCCCGCATGGAACGCCACCACAATCTTCTCTTCGTCGGTTTCCCGCATGTACACATACGTCGTGTCATCCGAAGCGAGGCTCCACAAGTTTCCGCGCCTCAGCGCCGGATGTTGCGCTCTCACCTGCAGCAGGGCGCGCACATACTCGTGCAACCCCTCCTGCTCCTGCGTCCGTCCATCCTTCTTAAACGCATTCTGCGCATCCTCTGTCCACCCCCCGGGAAAATCCCGGCGATTGTCCGGATCGCGCCCGCCCGGCATACCGATTTCATCGCCATAATACATTTCCGGGATGCCACGCACGGTGAAAAGCAATCCAAACGCCAGCTTCAACCGCGCAGGTGTTCCGCCCGGGGTTCCCGAAAGCCGCGTCGTATCGTGATTCCCGAAAAATGGCACCAGAAACTCCGGATGCGGATACAGCGAGTCCTGCCGCAGGATATTCGTCAGTTTTCCAACCGGCGCACCTTTTAGCAAAACGTCGCGCAGCGTGAAGAAAAACGGAAAATCAAACGGCGCCGTCAGTTGCGTGTCAATCCCATCCCAGCCTTTTCTCCCGCCTTGGTAAAACGAGGTCACCGTTGGATCGGGATGAAACACTTCGCCGATCGTCGAAAGCCGCGGATAAATCCGCCTAAGCGCCGTGTGCCACCGCTCCCAAAACTCCCGCGAAACATAGGGAAATGTGTCAATCCGATAGCCGTCGAGTCCCGACGTCTCTGCCCACCAGATGCTGTTCTGCGCCAGGTATTCCACCACCACCGGATTTTCCGTGTTCATGTCCGGCAAAATCCCCGCGAACCACCCCTCCGTCAGACTCCGCCGCAACTGTGGCGGTGTATGCGGGTCCACCAGCGACTCGAAGGCATCATTGGTAATTTCCTTTTTGTCTGGCAGCCCGTAAAACGAACCCTTCAGCGGCGACGCAGCGGTCAAGTGATGCTCCGGCGTTCCATGAAACCAGTCCGGCATCGGCGGATGTGTCGCCCATGGATGCCGCGGCCCGACGTGATTTGGCACCACATCAAACAAGATTTTCATGTGCTGCTTGTGCGCGGCCTGCACCAGCTCCCGATAATCCGCCAGCGTGCCCAGGTGCGGATCCACGGCATACAAATCCGTCGCGCCATAGCCGTGGTAATCCTGTGCGATGCCGTTTTTTACAACCGGCGTCAGCCACAGCGTCGTCACTCCCAGGTCCTTCAAATAATCCAAGTGCTGCTCCACTCCCCGCAAATCTCCACCGTGGTATGCCCGCGGCTTGCTGCGGTCGTGTGACCCCGGAAATTCCGCGGGCTCGTCGTTCCGCGGATCGCCATTCGCAAAACGGTCCGGCATGATCAGGTAAATCACGTCATCTAGCGATATGCCCTGATTTCTCCCGAGGGTCTGTGACCGCGCTGCAATCGGCAATTCAAAGGCAGTTTCCCCGTGCGCCGTCGTGATCCGGCAGACGGTGGTGCCGCTGTGCAACTCCGCCCCCAGCTTCAGCCATACGAACAGATAATCTCCGTCGCCACTCGACTGCGTCCGGCCCACAACCACGTCGCGAAGATTGCAGCTCACATGCGTCGCCCGCAAATTCTTCCCGGAAAGCAGCAGCATCACCTCCGGCGTCAGCCCAACCCACCAGTTTGGCGGCTCCACTTTCTTCACCGTGGGTGCATCCGGCTTCGCGCCCTCTTGGGCCCTCAGCGACTTTTCCCCCGCCGCAGACACAAGCACAGCCAGCGCCATGGCCACCCGAACGAATCCACAGCGCCACATCTTAGGATTTTCTCTGATAATCATTTCCGCCCGTATCCCCCAAAGTTTTCCCTTCCTAACTCAACTCTCGCGAAATACCAGATGCCCAAACGCCTCCGGCACATGAAAATTCGGCGCCGGTGTCATTGTCGGATTCCACGCCGAATAGAATCTCGGCTCCACTTTCCCTTCCACTCGAAAGAAATTCGCCCGCCAACTCCTCTTCGGATCGAACGCCGGCGCCAGGCTCCGCAATGGCACCGCCAGTTCTGCCGTCCACGTTCGAGCCGCCTCGTCCCGCACAACTCGCCGCCGCAAACCGCTGCGCATCTCTTCTTTCTTGCCGTGCCCAATATTCAGGTCAATCCAGAACCCGTTCGGGCTCACTTCCAATTCTATGTACACCCGCGCGTTGCTTGCATCCGGTTGCAGAAACGCCTCCGCCACGTCGCGCTCCCACAATTCGTCTCGCCACCCATCCGCCCGCGCATCTTGAAACACATGCAACTCCCGATACCGCGCAAAAAACCGCAAAAACAACGTTTGCGCGTTCCATAGCAGGCGCACCTCCGTCGCGCGTTGCGGATCCGCTTGCTCGCCTCTCCAATCGCGCTCAAAACGAATCGCGGACGCCTGCTCCCAGCAAGTTGCCCCTGGAAATCCCTCCGCCCCCACGCTTTTTTTCAGCAGCAGCGCGTAAGCCGTGGGCAGTTCATCAAATTTCGAAACCGTTCCCTGATTCATCGTCCAGATAGTGTAGTCCACCACCGAATAATTCTTCTCATTCTTCAGACTGCGGGAAACAACCCGTGTGCCACAATCCTGCCCCGTCTCTTCGGTCAGCAAACTCTTTGCGCACTTCGCCGCACCGCCGTCCATCCGCCCCCATCCCCCCATGCTACCATCCGCTTTGGACCCATTCCGGAAGGAGAAACTCCTGTGGAAGCACGCCGCACCACTCTGGCCGATCGCAACGTCGAGGTTCGCACCGAACCCACCCGCCGCAATCCAGCCGATTTTCAATTCGTAAAGCTGCATATTGAAGCCGGCGTCGCGCGGATGACCCTCAGCCGCCCCGACCACAATCTCCTCAACGAAAATATGCTCCGCGAATTGATTGATGGCATCGCCCACGCCGGCGATCGTCCCGACGTGAAACTCATCCTCCTCGATTCCGCCTGCAAGGTTTTCTGCGGCGGCATTGACGTCGGCGAATACACAACCGATCGCGTGTTTCAAATGCTCGACGCGTTCCACTCCGTCTTCATCCGCATCCTTGAAACATCGAAGCCCGTAGTCTGCGTCGTCAACGGCCCGGCCATTGGCGGTGGCGCGGAGCTCGCCGCGTTCGGCGACCTGGTCATCGCCACTCCGAAAGCCCGCTTCGCTCAGCCCGAAATCACACTCGGCGTTTTTCCCCCGCTCGCATCCACCATTCTTCCATTCCTGGTCGGCCCCAAAGTCGCCCTTGAACTTGTTCTCCTTGGCGAACCAGTCACTGCCGAACGCGCCCTCGAGCTCGGCATCGTCAATCGCCTGGTTCCCGAAGCGCAACTCGAAGCCACCGTCAACGACCTATGCGGGCGCATCGCAGGCCACTCTGGCCCGGTGCTCACCATGGCCAAGAAAGCCATTCTCGGCGGCATGGGCCTCTCGCTTCGCGACGGGCTCCGCAATTCCATGAACATCTTCCTCAACGAGCTCTATCGCCTGGAAGATTCCCAGGAAGGTCTCCGCGCCCTTAGCGAAAAGCGCAAACCCAACTGGAAAAACCGCTAGTCTCCTGCCCTGAAGATTGCAAATCGTGCGTCTTGCCAGGAAGTGGTTGGACTTCCCATCGGCAACGAACGAACGGTTCGCTTTCATCAAAATTAATCCATCGTTCCCAATAAGAGTTGCGAGGCTGCGAAAGAACTCAGGTATTTTCCGGTTTCCATCCCCGGTGTTCACCCGATAGACATCTGCCGTGCCTCAGCTATCGTTCAGGCCGACTAAATTAGGTCGGCTGTGAGCTTGCGAAAATACTGTGTGCCGTATCCGGCTGTGAATTCTTCATGGCCAATGCAGGCTCGCGCGCGTCGTACCGAGGCCCCTTGCAACTTCAATAGCACTTTCGGGGAATTCCCCGCGGAGATGACCATGTTTACCACAACTCTCAAACATCTACCGGCCCCGGGCCTGCGAGTGCTCGCGTTCCTCACCATCTCGCTAGCGGTGATCGCCGCCCAAGCATCGGGAGCGACCAATGAAAAGCATTTCTTTTGGGCTGCAGGACAGGCACCCAACCCCAGCTCGGTTGCAAATGACCTCATTTATCACGGCGGCAATGTCGGATCGGGCGCGATCGGTGTCGAGACCACACCGGCGATCTATCTGATCTTCTGGGGGCCCGATTGGGCGAACGGTTTCACGACCACGGACGCGAACGGAAAGCAGTACACCAGCCAGCAATTACAAACCTACGTCACTTCGTTTTTGACCAACCTCGGCGGCACTTCCTGGGCGGCGATCCAGACGGAATACTGCAACAATGTCCCGGCCGGAACCACCAGTTGCGCCAGCGCGAATGGCACCGGGTATGTCACCAATCCGCGGAAACAACTCAAGGGTGTGTGGACCGACCCGACGCCCGTTCCCAGCGACATCATCACTCTGGGCCTGGCTGAAAACGTCGCCGACGATCCGCTCGCCATGGAAGCGATCCGCGCATCCGCTCACTTCAAATACAATCCGCAGGCTACCTACATCATCCTCACGCCGCCAACGTCAATTGCCACCGGACAGCCCGTTTATTGCGGCTACCACACGCAGACGACCAGCGTCGATGGTCTTGGCAATCCGTACCGGCTGCAATACGCCTTCATCCCATTTCTAAATATGAACTGGCCGGGCCTCGGCACGGGCGGCTGCGGAATGAACTCCGTGAACGTGATCAGCGATAGCTTTGGCCATGGAGTCTTTGACGGCTACAGCATCGTCACCGGGCACGAATACGCCGAAGCGGTCACCGACCCGGATAATTTTGCCAGCGTTCAGGACGGCTGGAACGACGCGCAGGGCAGCGAGAATGGCGACAAATGCGCCTGGACCGGTCTCGCGAATGTTCCCATGGATAATCACACTTCATTCGCGATCCAACCCCTATGGAGCAACAAGGCATTCGATGTTACCGGCCAAGGCTGTGTGCGCTCCGCCCCGGCCAATCCGCATGCTATGCCCTCGGTGGGCATCACGCCGCCGGCGATTGATATCTGCATGACCCTCGGCACCTGTTTGCCGGGTGTCGCAGCGGGGCAACCCATGCCCGTCAACATGGCCTATTTTGGCGGACGCGTTCAGGTGACCCCAAAAACTTATCTCGTCTTGTGGGGCTGGGGTCAGCCAAATGCATTCGATCACACCTCCGTCGGTAACCCGGCAGGCGATCCGGATGGAGCAGGAGCGCTGATGACCAGATTCGTGTCCGCAATGGGCGGCACAACATGGGGAAATATTTCCACGCAGTATTATCAATCCAACTACAACGGCAACTATTCGACGATCGGAAACCCTAAGCAGCAACTGGTGGGCGTGTGGCACGATAACACCAACCCGATTCACGACAATCTCGCCCCCATCGACCTGGCGCGCGAAGCCGCCCGAGCAGTTGCGTTTTTCCACGCGACGGACCTGGCCGATTCCAATTTCGTCATTGCCACGCCGCAGAAGTTCAACGACGCGGGCTTCAATCAAAACCAATACTGCGCCTGGCACGACTACACGACGCCTGCGGGTTATCCCGGCGTGCAGCAGGGCATTGCTTTTACCAACATGCCTTACGTCCTGAATGCGGGCGGCGGCTGCGGAATGGACTTCGTAAATCCCGCGCCCGCGGGAAATCTTGATGGCGTCACCATCGTGCTTGGCCACGAGATCGCGGAAACGCTCACCGATCCGGGCGCCGAATCGTCAACCGGCTTGGTGCAGAACGGGGCTTGGTTCGATTATCAAGGCTGGGAGATTGGCGACAAGTGCGCATGGGTCGGCGACGGTCTCCAGATTCCGGGCTCGCCATTCAACATGACCGGAAACGACGGCCGCACGTATCCCGTGCAGGCCCTGTGGAGTAATACGAGCCTTGCCGGAGCCGGCTACTGTTCGCAAGGCTTCTGAAACGCGCTTGACCGCTCGTCACCGCTTTAGCGTGGCGTAAGGTGCCACGCGCCGCCCGGCTATCTCCCCGTGCCGGGCGGTTTTCTTTTCATTATTCTCAGGATTCACTCTCAAACGCCTTCAAGAGGTGTAGACGTTAGCCTCGAATTTCATTTTCCATGACCTCGAATTCGAACTGAATCTCCACAAATTCCGGCCTCGATTGACACTCGTCGCAGCGCCTCGTAAACTGATTTGGACATCCAGCAGGCAAGGGAAGTGGGGAAGTGCCGTGCAATTCGGCCGCGGTCCCGCCACTGTATTCGGCTTCATCGCCGAGAGCCAGGCTACCCTCCCTCGCCGCCGCGGTTGGGCTTACTTCGCGAGAGGGTACGCCTACAGCACGACCCGGGTTTCTCGCCGGGTTTTTTTTATTGTCAAAACTCTCGCGGCACTCTCGTCAGGGGAGATTCGTGCAACACAGTTCTGCCCATGCCATGCGTCGCGCTCGCATTTTCGCCTCAGCCTTGCTCTTGCTCGGCGCCTTGCCCGTCCGCGCCCAGTCCTTCACTCCGCCGCCGGCATCCGCGGCGCCTGCACCCGCCATGCGCGAAGTCGTGGACGAATTCGGACGCACCATCCGCGTGCCGCAAATTCCCATGCGCATCGTCTCTCTCGCGCCCAGCCTGACCGAAACGCTTTACGCCCTCGGCGTGCAGGATCGCCTCGTCGGTGACACCGATTACTGCGACTATCCGCCCGACGCGCAAAAGAAAAGGAAGGTCGGCGGCCCCATCAATCCGAATCTCGAAGAAATTGCCGCCCTCCATCCCGACCTTGTTCTCGTGACTAAGGAGATCAATCGGCTCGACACTCTCCGCGCACTCGATACACTCGGCATCCCTGCTTACGCGACGCGCGCCCAGAACGTCGACGAGATTCTCTCCACCACGCAAAAACTCGCCGATCTCGTCGGTGTCCCGGAAACCGGAAAATCCCTGACTGCCGATCTCCAAGCTCGCCTCGCCGCGCTTCACGCCAAACTCGAAGCCCTCCCGCCGAGCCGCGTTCTCTTCGTCGTATGGGCCCGCCCGCTCATCTCCGTCGGCAAAAACACCTTCATCGCCGATGCGCTTCGCAAAGCCGACGCCACCAGCATCGTGGACGCTTCGCAAGACTGGCCCCAGATGAATCTTGAAGAAGTCGTGCGACTCCAACCCGACTATCTCGTGTTCGCGGCATCCCATGCCGAATCCGCCGCCCGTGATTTCGAAGCGCTCTCGGTGCTCCCCGGCTGGCGGCTCCTCGATGCCGTGCGCAATCGACGTTTCGCGGTCATCAGCGAGGCAGTCAATCGCCCCGCGCCGCGCATCGTTTCCGCCATCGAAGACCTCGCGCGCCAGCTTCATCCCTCCGCTTTTCAGGATGCGCTTGCCCCTGAAAAGCCCGCGGCCCCTGCGCCACCGCCGTCCAATCCTCCCGCGTCCTCCCCGGCGGCCCACATGACAATGAACACTCCACTCTTCGCGTGGGAGCTTGCATGCGCCCGCTGACACTCACTCGCCTCCTTCTGCGCTGCAGCATTCTCGCTCTCATTCTTTTCGCTGTCGTTGTCGTGGCCATGAAACTCGGCGCGGTCCAGGTTTCTCTGTACGGCCTCGGCAAGGACCTCATCAGCCTCCTTCTTCATCGCACCAGTTCTCTCTCCAGTGACTACGGCATGATTGTCCTCGGCATCCGCTTGCCTCGCATTCTGCTTGCCATCTTCGTCGGGGCTTCTCTTTCCGTCGCCGGTGTCAGCTTCCAGGCTTTGCTTCGCAATCCGCTAGCCGATCCGTACGTGCTCGGTGTTTCTTCCGGTGCCGCTCTTGGCTCTATCGTCGCTCTCATCGTGGAAGGGCGGCTTGATCTTTCCCCCGAAATGGCCGGGCTCATTACTCCCGTTGGCGCATTCCTCGGCGCCACCATCACCATCGCCGCCGTCTACATCCTCGGGCGGCGCGATGGTCAGATTGACAGCACTACGCTGCTCCTCGGCGGCATCATCACCGCTTCGTTCCTTCAGGCGGTCATTATGTTCTTGATGACCACGCTCTCCGGAAACAATCTGCGCGGCAGCGCCTTCTGGTTCATGGGAGATCTTTCCACGCCGCAACCCCGCAGCCTGCAATACCTCCTGGCCTTCGGCTTCGTCATTGCCGCCGGCGCGATTTATACCACCGCTTCCGATCTGAATCTGTTGCTCGCCGGTGAAAAAGAAGCCATGCATCTCGGCGTGGACGTGCCCCGCGTCCGTATCGTCGTGTATATCGCCGCGTCCATCCTCACGGGTCTTGCCGTCAGCGTCAGCGGCACTATCGGCTATGTCGGTCTTCTTGTCCCCCACGTCATGCGCCTCATCTTCGGGTCTGACCATCGCATGCTCATCCCCGCTTCTGCGCTCGGCGGCGCGATTGCCCTGGTCATTGCCGACACTCTTGCGCGCACGGTCACTTCCCCTACAGATTTGCCAGTCGGCGCCATGACCGCTCTTGCCGGCGCGCCCCTTTTCATTTACCTGCTTCGCCGGAGAATTGCATGAGCAGCGCGCTTCGGCACCCGCTTCCCGGAGACGCCTCGCGCGCCACCCCCGAAGTTCGCTTAAGCGTCGAGCAGGTCAGCTACGCCTACGCGCCGAATCCTTCGCAAGCTCCGCTCTTCACGCTGGAGGCGATGAGCTTTCAGGCCAGGCCCGGCGAACTCGTCGCCATCCTTGGCCCGAACGCCAGCGGCAAATCCACGCTCCTCAAACTCATCTCCGGTTCGCTCGCGCCACTTTCCGGCCGAATTTTTCTTAATGGATTCGAAACGCACTCTCTTCCGGTCAAGACGCGCGCGCAGCGTATCGCTCTTGTCCAGCAGGAGAGCCGCCTGCTTTTCCCCTCGCGCGCCTGGGAATTTGTCATGCAGGGACGCCATCCCTATGGCGGCGGGCTGCGCTTCGAATCCGAGGAAGACATCCTCATCGCCAACAACGCGCTTGCCCAAGTCGGCGCCGCCGAACTCGCCGACCGCTGGATGGACAAAATCTCCGGCGGCGAAAAGCAGCGCGTGATTCTCGCCCGCGCACTCGCGCAGGAATACCGGCTGCCATTCCAGGCTCATATCGATGAGAACTCGCTTGATTCCAAGCTCGTCTCGAAAATTCCGATCAATTACGCGAAGAAGAACCGGCTGCTGCCGCGCGGCTGGAAGCCCACCGGCCCGCATGCGGCAGAAACGAAACCGCACGGCGCGGCGGCGAGCGATCCCGATTATCTGAACGGTTGCGGCTGCGACACGATCATCTACAGGATCCCGCTCGGCAAGGTCCCGAACGCGGCGAAAGTGCGGGCGCAACTTTTCTACCAGACCATCCCGCCGTACTACCTCCACCAGCGATTCACCGACACGTACGACCCGTCAACGCACAACGCCGCCGAGAACACGCAGCGGCTGATGGATTTTGTGGCCAGATTGAACGTCGGCGCGACCGAGATTCACGAGTGGAAGCTGCTCGTGGCCGGCACGACGCACTCGATCACCGATTGAACCAGTGAATCCGCGAGCTCCGCGCTCTCAAAAAGGGAGCGCGGACTCGCGGCCAGCGCGTCGATCACCGGCAGAACCCCACCAGCACATGGAGGCAGCTCTTGACGGATCTCCCGCGCCGTCTCGTGCCTGTAGGGAACGTCGGCTGGCAACATCGTGTGCAACTCCACGTCGATGAGCCCCGCGGTCGTCGGATTCCATCCGCCGATGCCATCGATGAACAGGACGTGGACCGGTCCCAGCTTCGACAACGCCTTCGCTTCCCCGGCCACGCTCGCGGCAATGATGCGCGCCGTATGCGGGTACTTGATGGCCATCAACCGTTCGGCCACGCCGTCGTTCTGCGCATCCATCAGTTG
>Ga0137412_10000036_pt1 | contig 67228 bp, 59 predicted proteins | sample CZODoug2_1_16fun_FD_122160 | JGI IMG/M metagenome (GOLD analysis project Ga0137412, IMG submission 122160) | Vadose zone soil fungal communities from Angelo Coast Range Reserve, California, USA - CZODoug2_1_16fungal (Hybrid Assembly) | ecosystem: Environmental > Terrestrial > Soil > Vadose zone...
TTGGCCATGAATTTACCAATTTGGCCGAAGCCGTCGGCGTAAGCCTTGCCAATGGCATCTGGCGCGGCCGATTCAGTTACCAGCAAAACGGGCGTGGCGGTGAGTTGCACAGGCTCGGCGCTGAAACCCGCGATCTCGACATTCGGCATACTCTCGACCAGAACCTTGAGTTTGCCGAGTCCGCTCGCAAAGTCCTTTCCCATCATGCTGTCCATGGCCAATCCCATGTAATGGCCGATGGGATTGGCGCTCATGTCCATGTCGACCGCCCAGGTAGCCTGTGTCTTGCCGCCTTCGGGAGTGAGAGTCACCAAGGACTTGGCGCTTCCCATGTCGCCGAAGTCCAGATCGCTCGCCACGGATTGATTGGGAGTGGAGGCGGTGATCAATTGCGTACCTGAGCCGACCTTGTCATTGCCCTTCCAAACCAATTTGGCTCCCACACCGTCGCGCGGCCCTTCCGTGCTCTGGTGCATGTTGGGATCCAGGTCCTGCCACGGCGACCATTTCGGAAACAGTACAAAGGAATTCACCGTGGCATAGACCAGGCTTGCCGGCCTGTCGATGATCACGGAACGTTTCACAACCGCATGGCGCGGCAATATGAATCCAATGACGGCGATCAACACCACGACCACGATGAGTACCGTGAGTATTTTCTTGAACACGTTTTTTCTCCCTTAGAAAACCGCAATTCAGCCGGCGCTGCTTTCTTCTAATTCTCCGACAGCACTTTGCACATAGTTCGCCAATCCCATTTTATCGATCAATCCGAGTTGTTCTTCGATGAAGTCGATGTGTTCTTCCTCGCTTTTTTGGATATGCACCAACAAATCGCGAGTCACGTAATCCTTGGCGTCTTCACAATAGGCGATGGCGGATTTGTACATGGGGTGCGCTTCCATTTCCCGGCGAAGGTCGCACTGCAGGATCTCTTTCACGTCCTCGCCGATGAAAAGCTTGCCCAAGTCCTGCAAGTTCGGCAGCCCGTCCAGAAAAAGGATGCGTTTGACCAGGCGGTCCGCATGCTTCATTTCATCGATGGACTCTTCGTATTCGAGTTTACCGAGCCGCTTCATGCCCCAGTTGTCGAGCATGCGAGAGTGCAGAAAATACTGATTGATGGAGGTGAGTTCGTTCTTCAGGGCCTGGTTCAAGAATCCCAAAACTTTCGTGTCGCCTTGCACGGTAGCCCCTTGTAGTATTGCCACGAAATTGTGCTCGGATTGTAAGCCCGAACCCACGGCGCGCGCTCCTGTTTCAAGGGGTCAATCGGCGCTTGGACGGGAGTCGCTTAAACCGCGAATTCGGCGGCGGTGCAGAACAAACCGGGACTTGACGATTCGCAGGCGTCGAGCGAGGCGCACAACGCCGTTTTGGCTTCGGGCAGGCATTTGCCGCAGCAGGTGCCAACTCCAAGCTCGCGAGTCAGATCGCGCAAACTGCTCGCACCGCCTTTGACGGCGTTGCGGATCTGTCGGTCGGAAACGGCTTTGCATACACAAACTATCATGGGCCGTATTGTGAACGCGAATGCGAATGATTGTCAATACCAAAACCGTCATCTCAGGATGCTACAAGCTGAGATTAATTGATTATGTCTTATGGGTTAATGATGTGATGAAATGGCTGACCGCCAAGATTCAGCGCCCATGCGCGTTTGATGAAAAAGAGATTCCAGGATGACCACAATCAACAAGTTACACGCTATTTCCATAGTTGTTTGCTCGTCGCTGATCGTCGCCGGCTGCGGGAAATCGGGAGGGCCCCAGGCGCCGCCGCCGCCGCAGGTAAGCGTGGCGCAGGTGATCGAGAAGCGGGTCAAGGACTGGGATGAGTTCACCGGGCGACTCCAGGCAATCGAGACGGTCGAGATCCGCCCGCGAGTATCGGGCTACATCGACAAGGTCGCTTTCACCGAAGGCAGCTTGGTCAAACACGGGACTTTGCTATTCGTGATCGACCCGCGGCCCTATCAGGCTGAATACGATCGTGCCGCCGCCGACGTGAAGCGTTTCAAGACCGCGCTGGAGTTGGGCCGCATCGAATTGGTGCGCGTGCAGCGCTTGAAGGACAGCGGCGCGGTATCGCAAGAGGAGTTGGATGAGCGCAAGAGCACCGTGGCACAGGCTGAAGCCAATGTGGCGGGCTCAGCGGCGGCCCTTGAAGCGGCCGCGCTCAATTTGAATTTTACCAAAGTCACCAGCCCTGTTGATGGACGCGTCAGCCGCGCGGAAGTGACGCGCGGCAATCTGGTCACGGGCGGCATCAACGGCGGCACTCTCCTCACATCGGTCGTATCGATGGACCCGATCTATTTGTATTTCGACGCCGATGAACAAAGCTTCTTGCGCTATTCGCAGATGGCACGCAGCGGCGAGCGTCCGAATTCGCGCGATTCGGGCAATCCGGTTCAAGTCGGATTGGCCAACGAGGAGGGATTTCCCCACCCCGGGACCGTCGATTTTGTCGACAATCAACTGAATCCGCAGACCGGCACGATTCGCGCGCGCGCCGTCCTGCAGAACAAGGACGGACAGTTCACGCCCGGCTTGTTTGCGCGCGTGCAGCTGCTCGGCAGCGGCGAATATTCGGCGATCTTGATCGATGATCGCGCCGTCAATACGGATCAGAATCAGAAATACGTGCTGCTGCTCGGCGCCAACAATCAGATCGAGTACCGCAAGGTCAAGCTCGGCCGCGTGATCGAGGGTCTGCGCGTGGTGCGCGAGGGCCTCAAGGGCGGCGACGTCATCGTCGTAAACGGCGCGCAGCGCGTACACCCGGGAATCACTGTGACACCCCAACGGGTGCCCATGGGTGCAGACGGCGCACCGGCCGCGGCCGGCGCGGCGGCTGCGTCCTAAGGGTGTAGCCGATGAACATTTCCTCGTTCTTCATCGAACGGCCGATCTTTGCCACGGTCCTCGCGATAATAATCACGGTAGCCGGCTTGCTTGCCATGCCGAATTTACCGATCAGCGAGTATCCGGAAATCGTGCCGCCCACGGTCGTGGTCAGCGGCCAATATCCCGGAGCATCGCCGAAGACTATTGCCGAGACCGTCATCACGCCGCTCGAGCAGCAGATCAACGGCGTGGAAAACGCGATCTACACCAACTCGACTGCGACTCCCGACGGCACCTTCTCCATCACCGTGACTTTCAAGCTGGGCACCGATCTGGACATCGCGCAGGTACAGACCCAGAACCGGGTGGCGCAGGCCGAGACTCGCCTGCCCGAAGTGGTGCGGCAAATCGGCCTGGTCACGCAGAAGCGTTCGCCTGACTTGACCATGGTGGTGTTCCTGAAGTCCGGCGACGGGCGCTACGACTCCTTGTATTTGCGCAACTACGCCGTGATCCAGATCCGCGACGTGTTGGCGCGCATTCCCGGCATGGGTGATGTGCGCGTGTTCGGATCCGGCGACTACGCGATGCGCCTGTGGCTCGATCCGGGAAAAATCGCCGCCCGCAGTATGGATGTCGATGAAGTACTGGCGGCAGTGCGGGAACAAAACGTGCAAGTCGCCGCGGGCCAGATCGGCGGACAGCCGTCGCTGCCGGGAACGCAGTTTGAGTACATCGTCAATGCGCAAGGCCGGCTGGAAACCGAACAGGAGTTCGGAAACATCGTCGTCAAGAGCGGAGCGAACGGCGAGACCACTTACTTGCACGATGTTGCGCGGCTCGAACTCGGCCCGGACAATTACGCACTGCGCAGCATGTTGGATGGCGGTCCGGCGGTCGCCATTCCCGTGTTTCAGCTTCCCGGCGCGAACGCGTTGCAGCTATCCGATGCGGTGCGCGTCAAGATGAAGGAACTCGAGAAGAATTTTCCGGAGGGCGTCAGTTACGAAATCGACTACGACCCGACCGTGTTCGTCCGCAGTTCCATCGAGTCCGTGGTCCATACGCTGTTCGAGGCGGTGCTGCTGGTCGTTTTGGTCGTGGTGGTCTTTCTGCAGACCTGGCGCGCCAGCGTCATCCCGCTGGTGGCGGTGCCGGTGGCCATCGTCGGCACGCTGGCCGCATTGCTGCTTGCGGGATTCACCATCAATTCGCTCACCTTGTTTGGATTGGTGCTCGCCACCGGCATCGTGGTCGATGATGCCATCGTGGTGGTTGAAAATATCGAGCGCAAGATTGAGCAGGGTTTGAACCCTCACGCAGCGGCGCACGCTGCGATGGGCGAGGTGACTCGCCCCATCATTTCCATTGCCTTGGTGCTGTGCGCCGTGTTCGTGCCGGTCGCGTTCGTCTCCGGACTCACCGGCCAGTTCTACCGCCAGTTCGGCATCACCATTGCGGCGAGCACCATCATCTCGACGTTCAATTCGCTGACCTTGTCGCCGGCGCTCGCCGCGCTGCTGCTCAAGCCGCGCAATTCTCCGCCCGATGTTTTCCAACGCGGCATCAACAAGGTTCTGGGGGGCTTCTTCGGCCTGTTCAATCGCGGATTCGAGAGAGCGTCCGAGCGCTACGGCCATGGCGTGCGGCGGCTGACCGGAATTCGCATTGTCGTGCTCTTCATATTCGCTGGTTTGCTGTTCTGCACATGGGGACTCTTCCGGCTGGTGCCCGGCGGATTCATTCCCGCGCAGGACAAGCAGTATCTGATCGGCATCGTGCAGCTGCCGGACGCGGCATCGCTGGATCGCACGGAAAAAGTCGTGCGGCAGATGTCCGCCCTCGCCAAGGAGACTCCCGGGGTTGATCATGTGATCGGATTTTCCGGCCTGTCGGTGCAGGGGTTCGTCAATTTGAGCAACACGGCCGTGTTGTTCTTTCCGCTGAAGTCCTTCGATGAGCGCAAGACCAAGGATTTATCGGCGGGCGCCATCGCTCAAGTGCTCAACAAGAAATTCTCGACCATCCAGGATGCGGTCATATTTGCGGTGCCGCCGCCGCCGGTGCAAGGACTCGGAACCACGGGCGGTTTCAAGCTTTTCTTGCAGGACCGCGCAGCCCACGGCTACGACGAACTTGCCAGGGTCACCGCTGAGGTCTTGAACAAGGCGCGGTCCGAGCGCCAATTGAATCCCTATGCCACGTACACGACCTTTCAGAACAGCGTGCCGCAGTTGTATGCGGATGTGGATCGGGTCAAGGCCAAGCGCCAAGGGGTGCCTCTCTCGGAAGTGTTCGACACCTTGCAGGCCTATCTCGGATCGGTGTACATCAATGACTTCAATCGCTTTGGGCGCACCTATCGAGTCTATGCGCAGGCGGAGCCGAAGTTTCGCAACCAGCCCGAAGACATTGCCAATCTGAAAATGCGCAATTTGAGCGGCGACATGGTGCCGATGGGCGCGGTCGCGGATATTCGCTTTGAAGCGGGACCCGACCGCGTCTCGCATTACAACGTTTATCTGGCCGCCGATATCAATGGGCAGGGCGCACCCGGCGTCTCTTCCAGCCAGGCCACGGCGACCATGGAACGGGTGCTGAAAGAAGTTCTGCCGAATGGCTTTGGCTACGAGTGGACCGATCTGACGTTTCAACAGAAGTCGGCCGGCAATACAGCGCTTCTGGTTTTTCCCATCTGCGTCATGCTGGTGTTCTTGATTCTGTCGGCGCAATACGAAAGTTGGGCGCTGCCCCTGGCGGTCATTCTCATCGTGCCCATGTGTCTATTGTCGGCGATGGCCGGGGTTTGGTTGAAGGGTTCGGACAACAACGTGCTTACCCAGATCGGATTCATCGTCTTGGTGGGCCTTGCCTGCAAGAACGCAATTTTGATCGTGGAGTTCGCGCGCGAGCGCGTCGAGCATGGTCTGGCCCCGGTCGAGGCGGCGATAGAGGCCTGCCGCTTGAGGCTGCGTCCCATTCTCATGACTTCGTTCGCCTTCATCATGGGCGTGATTCCACTCGTGACTGCCAGCGGCGCCGGCAGCGAGATGCGTCAGGCGATAGGTGTCGCGGTGTTCGCAGGCATGTTGGGTGTCACGTCCTTCGGCCTATTCCTGACGCCGGTATTTTTCGTGACCATCGAGAGCTGGTTGGAGCGGCGCAAGCAGCACTTGGACTACCCGCAGTCATCCGCCATCGAGGAGCAGCCCCGTGCGTAGTTGGCTCAAGCTCGCTGCGGCGATCACAACCCTATGCGGCTGTGCCGTGGGTCCCAACTACCATCGTCCGGAAACGCCCGTGGATTCGCAGTTTGCGAATTCCGCGGAACCGGGCCTGGCTGCCGGCGATGCCGTTGAATACTACTGGCTGGGATTTTCGGATGCCACCCTGACGGGATTGGTCGGGGACGCGCTTGGGCACAACAAGGACTTGGGAGTCGCGGAAGCGAACTTGCGGGCCGCGCGCGCCGTCAGGAGGCTGACCGGTTTCGATCAGTTCCCAACCGTCACGTTCAGCGGCGGCTACACTCGCAATCTGGACGCCCAGGAGCAACTGCCTGGCGTCGATTTTCGTGACCGCGAGTTCGATGCCGCCCAGGCCGGATTCGATGGGCTTTGGGAACTGGATCTGTTCGGCCGCGTCAGGCGCAACGTCGAAGCGGCGCGTGCCGACGTGGGTGTGAGCGTGGCAACGCTGCAGGATGCCCGCGTCAGCGTGATCGCCGAAGTGGCGCGCGATTATTTCATCTTGCGCGGACTTCAGGATCAGTTGGCCCTCACGCAGCGCAATGCCGAAAATCAGTTCAACACGCTGAAGCTGACGCGCACTCGGCTCGAGGCGGGCAGAGGAAACCAGTTGGATACGGCGCGTGCGGAAGCGCAGTGGCAAACCACGTTGGCCTCCATTCCGAGCTTGGAAGCCTCGATTGCCACCACGACCTATCGATTGAGCGTTCTGACGGGACGGCAGCCGACGGCGCTGAACTCGAGCCTGTCGCCGCCGGTGCCGCCGCCCGGGTTGCCGCTGTTGAACGCCATCGGCACGCCGGAACAACTGTTGCGTCGCCGGCCGGATGTACGCACGGCCGAACGCAGATTGGCGGGTGCAACCGCGCGGGTCGGGGTCGCGGTGGGAGATCTGTTTCCAAAGGTTACGATGACGGGCGAGGTCGGCTACATTGCCCCCACTTTCGGCGAACTCGGGAGCAGATCGTCGCGCTTTTTCACCTTCGGGCCGAGCATTTCCTGGGCGGCGCTCGATCTGGGGCGCGTGCGTGCGCGCATCGGCTCCGCCAAGGCATTAACCGACGCGGCGCTGGCTGCTTATGAAGGCGCGGTGCTGGGCGCGCTCGAAGATACGGAAGGGGCCTTGATCAGTTACGGACGCTCACAAACGCGGCGCGATGCGTTGCAAATCGCAGCAGCGGCCAGCGATAGGGCCGCGGACCTGGCCCAGAAGCGCTTCGAAGGGGGCCTCATCGATTTCCTGGAGGTGCTCGATGCGGAGCGCACGGCTCTGAGCGCTGAATTGCTGCTTTCGCAAAGCCGCACCGATGCCGCGACGTCGCTGATCGCCGTGTACAAGGCTTTGGGCGCAGGCTGGCGCGCGAGCCCGGCCAAATGAAGATTTTTTCGTGGAACGTGAACGGCATTCGTGCCGTGCATAAGAAGGGCCTGTTCCTCGCATTTCTCGAGGCTCACAACCCCGACATTCTGTGCCTGCAGGAGACCAAGGCCGAGCGCGGCCAGATCGAAATCGAGTTGCCCGATTACCGCGAGTACTGGAACTCGGCGATAAAAAAAGGCTACTCGGGAACTGCAATTTTTTCCAAGCAGGAACCGGCGAACATCATCAATGGCTTTCCCAGCGACTTCGCCAAGAAGTTCACTTTCGCCGACGAACTGAAGCGCGACAGCGCGGAGGAGGGGCGGGTCATCACTGCGGAGTTTGCAAAATTTTTTATCGTCACGGTGTACACGCCCAACGCCAAGGACGACTTGAGCCGGCTGGCGCTGCGCTATAAGCATTGGGATCCTGCATTCCTTGCCTATTGCAAGCAATTGGAAAAAACCAAGCCCGTCATATTTTGCGGCGACCTGAACGTCGCCCATACCGAACTCGATCTTGCGAACCCCAAGCCCAATCGGGGCAAGAAGGGTTTTACCGACGAGGAGCGCGCGGGTTTTCAGGCCTTCATCGATGCCGGCTTCGTCGATACGTTCCGGCTCTTCACGCAGGGCAACGGCCACTATTCGTGGTGGAGTCACTTCGCCAATTCGCGGGCGCGCAACGTCGGATGGAGAATCGATTACCTGATGGTGTCGGCAGCGTTGCGCAATGCGGTCAAGAGTGCCCAGATTCACGCCAATGTCATGGGCAGTGATCACTGCCCGGTGAGCATCACGCTCGACTCGAGTTTCTAAGGAGTATGGTGCGCCGCAATAGTCGGCTCCCTATGGGGCGCCGCAATAGGCGGTATGTTTGTCAGCGAACAGACCGCTGCAAAAGCAGTCTGTTTGACTGTGGAAGCAAGGGACCCGTCCGGTCACCTTTAGGAGGGCGCGAGATATCGGGGAACTGTAATGATTAGCCGCGTACTTTTAATCCAGAAAGATCACGCTGACGCAAGAGCCATTCAGGATGCGCTTGCCGGTTCGCGAGATGCATCGTTTCGAGTCGAATGGGTTCGGCAGTGTTCCGAAGGGGTTGATCGCCTTACCGAACACCTCAGCCATCTCAAGGCCGGTGTACGCGACTTGGATGCCGTCCTGCTTGACCTTTTCCTGCCGGATACACATGGAATCGAGACGTTCGACCTATTGTATGCGTTGGCTCCTCATGTACCCATTCTGGTTTTCACTGCGCCGCAAGACGAGGCAATCGCCAAAATGGCGGTGGAGCACGGCGCGCAGGACTATCTGCTGAAGAACCGCTGGGACGCCTATTTGCTGCCCAAGGTGCTGCGCAGCATGATCGAGCGGGCGGCCAACGCGGAAGCGTTGTTCGATGAAAAAGAGAGGGCGCAGGTCACGCTCAATTCCATTGGCGATGCAGTGATGACTGCGGATTGCAATGGGAACGTGACATTTCTCAACCTGGCCGCGGAGCGCTTGACCGGCTGGTCCTGCGAAGATGCAGCGGGCCGCCCCTTGGAGGAAGTATTTCAACTCATCGACGGTGTGACACGCGAGCGCGCAAGAGATCCGATGTGGCGCGCTGTCCGGGAAAATAAAACGGTGGGTCTGACGCCCAATTGCATCCTGGTGCGACGCGATGGCTTCGAGGCGGCGATTGAGGATTCGGCTGCCCCCTTACACGATCGCCAGGGGCAGGTGACGGGTGCCGTCATGGTATTTCGCGACGTCAGTACCACTCGCGCGCTCTCGCTTCAAATGTCGTATCTGGCGCAGCACGACAGCCTCACCGATTTACCCAATAGAGTGTTGCTGAACGACAGGCTGATGCAGGTAATGGCCATTGCGCAACGTGGAAACACCAAGCTTGGGCTCCTGTATCTGGATATCGATCGATTCAAGACCATCAATGATTCCCTGGGCTACGCGATCGGCGATCGCCTGTTGCAATCCGTCGCGCAGCGATTGCCTGCATGCGTCCGCCTTGCCGACACGGTCAGCCGACAGGGAGGCGACGAATTTGTGATCTTGTTGTCGCAGTTGGCCCAAGCACAGGATGCAGCCGTTATCGCAGAGAAAATCCTCGCGACACTGAGCGTGCCTCATCAAATTGAGCGGCATACTTTGTACACGACGGTGAGCATCGGCGTGGTGACCTTTCCGGATGACGGCCTGGACGCGGATACGCTCCTCAAGAACGCGGATTTCGCCATGTACCAAGCGAAAGAGAGCGGGCGCAACTGCTTTCAATTTTTCAAGCCGGAGATGAACGCGAGGGCGGCGCAGCGTCAATCCATAGAAAATGGTCTGCGGCTGGCCCTGGAGCGCAAGGGTTTCGTATTGCACTACCAGCCCAAGTTTGATCTGCAGACGGGTGCCATCACGGCCGTAGAGGCTCTGTGCCGCTGGCGGCACCCGCAGCGGGGAGTATTGCTTCCGTCGGAGTTCATTTCGGTTGCGGAGGAGTCCGGCCTGATTGTGCCCCTGGGCAAGTGGGTGCTGCACGAGGCCTGTCGGCAGGCCGCGGCGTGGCGGGAAGCGGGATTGAAGGGAATCAGGATGGCCGTGAACGTTTCCGCGGTTGAGTTGCGGGCGAAGGATTTTGTTCAAGGCGTCCGCGCCATTCTGCAAGAGACCCGCTGCGACCCGGGCTGCATAGAGCTGGAACTCACCGAGACTTTCCTGCTTCAAGACCCGGACTCGACCGAATTGGTGTTGGAAACACTTAAGAGTATCGGCGTGCGTTTCGCGCTCGATGATTTCGGCACCGGATATTCCAGCCTGAGCTACATGCGGCGGTTCCCGATAGACACGTTGAAGATCGATCAGTCATTCATGCGCGACGTCGTTTCCGATAACGACAACGCCAGCATCGTTCAAGCCGTCATCAGCATGGGCAAGAGTCTGCACATGAGGGTTGTGGCGGAGGGCGTCGAAACGGACGGTCAGCTGCATTTCCTGCAGCAGAACGCGTGCCCCGAAGGCCAGGGCTACTTTCTCGCGCGCCCCGCGACTGCGAAACAGATCACTCGCCTCCTGCAGATGGACTCAACCGAGGGCTCGCGCGACTCGAGCCGCGCAAGGTTGCGTCCCACTCCACGCCGCGCGGCATCACGAACGAGGTAGGCTGAAATAGAACGCTGCCCCGCTTCCGGGAGCCGCATCAGCCCATATCGTGCCTCCGTGACGGGTGACGATGCGCTGAGCATTGGCCAAGCCGATGCCGGTCCCCTCGAATTCATCCGCGCGATGCATCCGCTGAAATACGCCGAAGAGTTTCCCGGCAAAGCGTGAATCGAATCCCACGCCGTTGTCGCGGACAAATATGACGACTTCATCGCTGCGGCCCTCACGAGTGCCGATCTCGATCACCGCCTCATCCCGCGGTCGCGTGTATTTCACGGCGTTTGAGAGCAAATTGGCCAACACCTGGTGCAGCAGGATCGGGTCGCCATGCACTTTGGGCAAGGGGTTGCGACGCCATTCAATGATTCTGCCGCGTGTGTCTGAATGTAGCTCGCCGATGACCTGGTCAACCAGAATGTTCAGATCCACTTCCCCAAAATGCATTTCCGTGCGGCTGGTCCGGGCAAATGCCAGCAGCGCCTGGATCAGTTGGGTCATTTGCGCGCTCGCTTCGATGATGTGCGTGAGCATCTGCATACTTTCATCGTCAAGCTGTGAGGATGCCGATTCCTTCCACAATTCGACAGATCCGTTGATTCTGCGCAGCGGAGCCTGAAGGTCGTGCGACACGGAAAACGAAAATGCCTCGAGTTCCCGATTGGCCGTATCCAGGGCTGCGGTGCGCTGCGCCACTCGGGATTCCAACAGCCGGTTGAGTTCGACAATGTGCTCGTGCGCGCTCTGCAGCTCCGCCAACGACTTCTGCACGTCGGCGTTTCGAGACTCGAGCTTGTGAACCAGTGCCGCGTTGTATTGTTCGAGGACGTCGACTTCATCGGCTCCCGGGGCGGCCATTCGCCGACGGGGCGCCCTTCCGAGCGCGTCTCGTAGGGCTGCAATCAAAGTGGCAGGCGGGGCGGGCTTTAATATATAGGCATCTGCGCCGACGGCGTCCGCCAGCGCACGGTCGGCGGGCGAATCGTATGTTGCCGTGTACAGTATGAGCGGAATCTCGCTGTAGCTGTTCGCGCTCCGGCGGATCTCTCGAGTCAACTGGAATCCATCCATGGAGGGCATGAGAATGTCAGAGATCACCGCGTCAACGGGTTCTCGATCGAGAATGGCAAGAGCCTCGACACCGTTGCCGGCCTCAACGACATGGTGCCCCTCGGACTCGAGCACGGCGCGCAGAAGCATAAGATTGCGCGGCGAATCGTCCGCAATGAGGATCCTGAGTACTTCTGCGCCTGGTGCGGCAGGAATCATGCCGATACGCGAACCCGGAATGGTTCGGCCACGCCGACGCCGGCGGCGATGCTCGTCAGTCTGACGATGAGCGCTCGCGTCACCTCCTGGCCCATCGGCACCAGGCGAATCCCTTTGGGGCTCACCAGGTCCTCATCGAGGATCATGCCCACCGCAAGATCCAGCAACCGAACCTGGCGCACGACGCGGTCCTGACCGGTGCGGGATAGCGTCGACAATGCCTTGAGTATGAACTGAGGGAAGGCCAATTTAGACGTGCGCAAGGATTCGATTGCAGCCTCGCGGGTCATGCCCCGCATGGTCAACCGATCGAACTCAGAGGCAGCGCGCAGCAGCAGCCGGCCGATGCCGCGGATGTCCCATTGTCGAACATCTTCAGGCTGGCCACCCCAATTGGGCTCGCCAAACTGCGCAGTCACGATCGCCGCCACATCCTCGAGTCGAGGAATGGCGGCAAGCAATTTACCGGCGACTTCTGGGTGGGATTCATACAGGCGCCTCTCTTCATCGCTTACCTTCTGATCGGCTTCTGCTTTGGACAGGATCTCCTTCGGCAGCGCGACGCAGCCGATTTGCGAGACGAGCGCCGACAGACCCCACTGCCAGCGCTCTGCCAGGCCCAGCGCCGCCGCAAGATCGATCACATAGCGTTGCAGGCGCGCGGCGCGGGCCGAGGCCGCCGGCTGTACCATGCCGAGGATCTCGATGAGCATTTGCACGGAACCGTTCAATGTCTGTTCCAACAACACCTTTTCGGCCGTCAGCAATCGATATTGCCTCAGACCGTCATCGATGGCGCCGAGCAGTTGATCCGTCGGGCATGGCTTGCTCAAAAATCGATAGATGTGACCGTCATTGACTGCGGCAATGGTAGCCTGCAGATCCGCTTGACCGCTCAAGATCATTCTCACCGTCTCCGGCGCCTGTTCGCGTACCTTGGCCAAGAACTGCGCTCCATTCATGAGCGGCATGCGCATGTCCGAGACGACCAAGGCGAAGGGTCCCTCCGCACTCAACATGCGCAGTCCGTCGGCGCCGCTCGCTGCCGTAAACAGGTCGCCTTGCTTACGCAGTGTGCGCCGGATGCCTTCCAGCACATTGGGTTCGTCGTCGACAAAAAGAATACGCTCACTCATTGCACGGCCTCTTCCAACTCGAGATGCTCCAAAGCCGCCCGCCACTCCGGGAGCCGCTCCAGCAAGCCGCGGGATTCGAGAAATCCCGGCTCCAGGATAGAATCGATGGCGCCCAAAGTCTGCCCGTCCCTCTGGTGCACCAAGTGATTGGCCACATGGATCAAACCCGCAAGGCCCAGGCCCTCCGCGGCCGCAAGGCTCGGGATGTTATGAAACGCAACCGCCTCGACAATCGGATTGGGGAAACCCCACAGCCCCAACAAATACGCGCCGACCTCGGCATGATGCGCCTGCATGAGCGTGCCGTACTCCGCGCTGTTCATCGCAGCACCGACCGTGGGAATGGTACGCGTCGCAAACACAATTTTACCGACATCGTGCAGGACGCCGGCGAGAAACGCCCTTTCCGCCTCCGCGGAGGAGAGTTTTTCGCATAAAGCAATCGCTCTGGCAGCCAATGCGGTTTGCAGACTGTGGGCCCAGAGCTGCTCCAAACTAAATCCTGCGATTGAAGTCGGGCGGCCGCTCTTGAACACACTGTGAGCCAGCACCAGCGCACCAAGGGTATCCAAACCGAGGTAGGCGACAGCACGATCGGTCGTGATAATGGGTTGTCGGGCGCCAAAGAACGCCGAATTCACCATCTTCATGACATTGGCCGTCATGGCGACATCACGGCCAATGATGCGTGCGACGTCGGACATGGATGCGCTCGGATCCTGAAGGCAGGTCAGTATTTCTTGAAAGGCCTTGGGCGCGCTGGGCAAAGTGCTCACCTGTCCGACCAGCGCAACCAATTGATCGTTGCTGACGAGGTGTCGAAGCTTCAGAGTGTGGACGATGGCGGTCTTGATCGCCGCGCTTGCGCACGGCTTGGCGAGATATTGGTGGGCCATACCCACCGCGCGCATGATGGATGTCGCTTCGGCGTGACCGGACAAAATGAGACGTACTGTCTGCGGATGGAGTTTCCTGACTTCAGTCAGCAATTGCCATCCGTCCATCCCCGGCATGCGCATGTCGGACACGATCACGTCAGCGGGAGAGGCTTTGAGGGCCGCAAGCGCTTCCGCGCCGCCCGGGACGAATTCCATGTTCCACTCGCTGCGCATGGCATGCAAGCTGCGCCGCATGGCTTGAAGCACATTGAGCTCATCATCCACAAAGATGATGCGAATCATGCCGCTACGCGGGTTTCGGTGGATTTGATCGTGTTCAGCGGCAGTCGAATGAAGAACGTCGTGCCTTTGCCGCACTCGGTCTCAAACCGCAGCGTTCCCCCATGCTTGTTGACGATGACGCTGTGCGCGATGGCGAGCCCTTGTCCGGTGCCTTTGCCGACTTCCTTCGTCGTGAAAAAGGGGTCGAATACTTGATTGCGCGCGGATTCCGGAATGCCGCTGCCGCTGTCCGCGATCGCGACTTCGACGGCATCGGCGTCAGCGTCGAATCGCGTGCTCACGGTAAGTTTGCCGAGGCCGGCGGTGCCTTTGATGACGTCGGAAATCGCATGCGCCGCGTTGATGATGAGATTGAGGACTACCTGATTGATCTCGCCCAAGTGACAGGGCACGAGCGGCAATTCGCCGAACTGCGTGTCGATTTCGGCGACGTACTTATATTCGTTGTGTGCAATGACGAGGGTGCTGCGGATGGCTTGATTCAGGTCGGCAAGCGTCTTTTCCGCCCGGTCGGGGTGTGCAAATTCCTTCATGGAACGCACAATCGTCGCGATTCGACCCAGACCTTCGACCGCACCCTCGAGCGCAAGCGGAACGTCCTTCATGAGATAGTCCAATTCAGCCGCGGTCTCCGCCTGGGCGGCGCGAGTGGCCGCTTCAAGCACGTTGCCGCCTTGCTGGGCGGCTTCCTGCAAGGCACGGTAGGCCAGAATGACTGCCGCGATATCCGTCATCGAGGCACGCGCGAACTGTACGTTGTCGGACACGAACTGCACGGGCGTATTGATTTCGTGAGCGACCCCGGCGGCAAGACGTCCGACAGACTCCAGCTTTTGAGCGGCCGTCAACTCGCGGCCGAGCCGCCTCAGTTCAGTGATATCTTGCATGAGGCCGCGCAGAGATTTCGTGCCGCTCAACAGCTCACAGGTGCCTGACCAGCGCATTTCGGAGCGGACGCCGTCGTTGCGCAACACGGTGGCGACGAATTCGAATGAGCCGGTCTCGCATTCATCAAGACGTGTTCGCAGATCACCATTGTGTTCGCGGGGGAAAATGACATCCAAGGCACCGCCTTGCTTCCATTCATCTTCCGTGAAACCCAAACCGGCTATGGCTTGGCCACCCACATACGGAAAACATCCCCGGGTCAAGTCCAGTGTAAAGGGGGCGGCCTTCGTGCTTTCGGCCATGAGGCGGAACATTTCTCGGCTCCGCTCCAGGTCTTGAGTGCGCTCTGTCACCTGCTGCTCGATGTCCTGTTTTGCGACATCCAGCGTGGCCTCTCTTTTCGAAAGGAAGTGCAGGTAAATCAATGCGATCGGTAATGCATTGAGAGCAGCGCCGCCAAACACGGCCAACTGCACATAGAAATGCAGGCTGCGCGTGCCCCCGGTCCACGCGTACGGCGCCAAGATCAGCGCTGACGCAATGGCAAATACCCACTGCGCCAGGAGAACCCAAAAGAATACTCGGTTTGCCTCCGCTCGCACCTTCGCCGCTCCGTCTTCAATGCATGCAGTCTTCGCTTCGCTCGCTGTAGAGATCGGCTGCATGACCCCATACTGAATACCGGCCGCCCAAGATAGGTGGACGGATTCGACATAACGCCGCGCGCCGTGTCGGGCGAGTGAATTAAAGCGCTTCCATGACTGTTGCAATGCCTTGGCCGCCGCCGATGCACTGGGTTGCCAGCGCATAGCGGCCCCTGGTGCGGGCGAGCAACGACGCAGCCTTGCCGGTGATGCGTGCACCGGTGGCGCCAAGCGGGTGTCCGAGCGCGAGCCCGCCGCCGTCGAGGTTTATTTTGGCCGGATCGAGGCCCAGCTCCCGAATGCACGCGAGTGCCTGAGACGCGAACGCTTCATTGATCTCGATCACATCGAGAGCGGCCGCCTTCAAGCCGGCGCGCGCCAATGCTTTGCGCGTAGCGGGAATCGGTCCGATGCCCATCACCGCCGGATCGCAGCCGACGGTGGCAACCGATCGTATGCGCGCGAGGGGATGCAAGCCATGACGTGCCGCGAATTGCTCGCTGGTGACGAGCACGGCCGACGCGCCGTCGGTCAGCGGCGAGGACGTACCCGCCGTCACGACGCCGTCCGCGGCGAATGCGGGCTTCAACGCGGCCAGCGCCTCGAGCGATGTTGCGGGACGGATGCAGCCATCCTCGCTGACAAGCTCTCCGGATTCGAGCCGAATCGGTACGATTTCGTCACGCAGCCGACCCTGCTCTCGAGCTTGCGCCGCCTTGCGGTGCGAATCGACTGCCATCACTTCCTGATCAAGACGCGACACTTTATAGCGCTGCGCGACATTCTCGGCGGTTTGGCCCATGCTGATGTAGGCATCCGCAAGGCGGCTCAGAAGTTCCGGGCTGGGCGATCTGTTGAATCCGCCCTGCGGCACCATGCTCATCGACTCCACGCCGACGCAGAGATACGCCTCGCCGATGCCGGCCTCAATCTGCGCGGCGGCGATTTGGATGACCGACATCGACGAGCCGCAAAAGCGATTGACCGTCATGCCGCCGACCTCGAACGGCAAGCCCGCCAACAGGGCCACAATGCGCGCAAGATTCGATCCCTGCGGTCCTTCCGGATAGGCGCAGCCCAGGATCACGTCCTCAATGAGCTTGGGATCGATCCTCGTGCGCTCGAGCAGGCCCGTGACTACCTGCGCCGCCATGGTGTCGGGACGCACCGCTGCAAGCGGTCCCTTGCGTGCGAAATGCTGGGGCGAGCGCGCATAGGCGGCAATCAGAGCTTTCATGACTTCTCCTTGGGGACCAAATTGAATCTTTTCGCCCGGATCGCGGCACGCACCTGCGCGATCACAGTGTCGAAGTCTTCGACCGCGCCGGTCATGCGCGCTGATAGCAGCGCACCCTGGCAGGCCGCAAAGACGAATGCGGCCAACTCGCCTGCGCGCCGGCGGCTGCGGGGATCGGCGCTGAAAACACGGCTCAACCACTGGACCTGCTCATCACGCAGCGAACGGACCGCAGTGCGCAGCTTTGGTTCGATGCAATCCCAGCCCGGCGCCAGCGCACCCGCCGGACACATGCTCGAGCCGGCGCGCAGATCCCAGCGATATAAGTCGAAATAAGCGCTCAGCTTGCGCGCCGCAGTGGGGGACGTCGTTGCGGCCCATCTGCGGAAGGCGTCGGTCGCCTCGTGCAAGACCTCGACGCCGAGGGCTTCCTTGGTCGGAAAATGATGGTACAGGCTGGGCTTGCGGATGCCGACTTGGTCGGCAACATCTTGAAAGCTAAATCCCAGGTAGGAACGCGTCTGGATCAAATTCCTGGTGACGCTCAGTATTTCCTCACGGGTAGTGGACGTTTCCATGATCGGTGCGCTCACCTACCTACTATATGGTAGGGAGACGAGCAATTCAAGAAAAGCCAGGCCCGGCGCCACCGTCAACGCGCGCCACAGCCAACGCGGCGCAGAGGCCGCGCGGCTGAAAATCGGGGAGCCCGAAGTCGGGCTCCCCTCTCAAGCATCAATTGCTCAACAGTATGGTGATGCGGCGCGCCGTGAAGGTGTTGCTGGCGGCGTCGTACTGTCCGTCCGCCGTCAATCGCAACGCGGTTGTCGTGCCATTCAAGTCAGCGGCCAGCGCCGCTTCGAAGTCGGCAAAGCTCGAGAAGTTGTTGGTGGCACGGCTGTGCTGGCCGGTTATTGCAAACTGAGTGTCGCCGGAAGCGGCTCCGACGATCGAGGGGTCGCTCGCCAGCGCCGTGATATCGATATCCTTCGGGTCCACTTGGATGCGGTGATGGCTGCCGATGCCGGCATTCGAGACATCGAGATCCAAATGTTTCGCATCGAGTGCTTTGAACGGAGCCGTGGTGCCCGAATTGCCCCAATCGATGTCCATCTGGGCACCCTTGCCGCTGTTATCGTTGTCATCATCGTTGTTGTCCATGTCGCCTTGCGAGCCATTCGCGAGGGTGATGGCGTTGAAATCCGGCGGCGCCGAACCGAACGGGGCAACGAAGCCAATTCCCAGCACAGATCCTCCGGCAGCGAAGGGGCTCAAGCTCAGATTTCCCGTGCCCAGGACGTACTTCGTCGGGTCGCTGACCGTGCCTGCTGCCGAGCCGGTGCCGGCAAAGTCGAACAGTGAGGAGGGCAGTCGGCCGATGGAGTTCAAATTCATCGTGAGCTGATTGGTCCCGAGGATGCTGACAACGCCCTGCACTTGCGTGAAATCCAGGCGCACTCGGCCGGCCGTGGCGTCCAAAGTGACCTTGCCGGAGCTGTCTTTCGATACGGCGCCGAAGGCATCGATCAGCGAACCCACTGAGATTTCCGCAATCGTATGCGCCGGCGTGGCCGAGGCCTGGCCTTGCTCAGTCACGGCAGTGGCGGCGGCCAGGGTGATGGTGGAGTTGCCGGCGACAAAATTGTCGCCGCCATCATGGTCATCGCCGTTGTCATGGCCCTGCATGTGCGCGCCATGCACGGTCAGCGTATTGCCGGTCCGCGCGATGACGGTGCCGGAAATGTGATCAAGCCCGCCGCCCTCGACACTGCTGCCGGCCAAAACGTTGGTTGCCGTGAATGCTTGAGTCGTGGCATCGACGGTACCGAAAGCCACCGAAAGGGTGCTGGCGCTGAGAGTTGCCAGTTGGGTCAGTCCGGCGGCCCCCACAAAGGGCGTGCCGTTGATTTCGAAGGTGGTCTTATCGGTGGTGTGAACGACCAGCGAACTGAGCTTGTCATCGTGGTGTTCATGGAAGGGATCGACCTGCACCGTATAGGCGCTGTTGGCCGTGTCCACCGAGGCAATCTCGCCGCGCACTCGAATTTGCTTGTTGTCGACCGCCACCACGCTGCCTTCGAGCACGGGGCTCACGGTGACCGTTTTCGCGGTCAGGTCAACCATGTTGGATGCCAGCAAATTGAAGTCGAAAGCGATGCGAGATGTTTTCGCGGCGTTGATCTGCAGGTGATTTTTGTTGTCGAGCTGCACCATCAACTGCAGTTGACCGAGGGCAGCTCCGGTGGCATCGACGGGTTTTACCGCGACACCCGTGCCGGTGCCGTCATCGACCATGATGGATGCATTCGTGAAATCAACGGTAACTTGTGCCGCCACATAATCGCCGGGCGGAATTTGGCGAGCGCTCAAGATCTCGCTCAGGCTGATCAGCTGAACGAAGTCGACGGCGGTGGTCGCCGGCAAGGTTTCCACCTTGGTTCCGTCGGCCTTGGTGAGCTGCAAGGAAACAAGGTTCACTTGATAAGAGAGAAAATCACCGGCCGCATCGGTGATGGTCATGACCATCGAGCCGCAGGTTGAGGCCGTGCAGGACGCGGGTGTGACGGGTGCCGCCGGCGCCGGTGTTGGCGAATACGAAGACATTCCACCGCCACAGGCATTTAAGGCCGCCATCAGCGAGGCGCACGTCGCCGCGGGCAACCATCGACGCAGATTGACGTGTGCATTGATAGCACGTGCTGAGCGCTGCATAGAAGTATCCTCTCTTGTGTTAGTTCTATCCATGAGTGCTGGCTCGTTTCGGTATGGTTGCTTTCAAAAGCGTCTTGAAGTTGCGACAAGTCCGGTTACGCGGCGACGAGCGGCCGATGCGTGGTCGCGGCGTGTCCGCGGTGAGGCTTCAGGGTATGACGGTGGTGAACAGATAGACGACAAAAATGACGAGCAGCACGATGCCGTGCAATACGAGGGTTCGTCCGGTTCGCAGCGCGATGGCTGTGATGAACAGCGACAAGATCAACAGCACGGTGGACTTGATGTCTATCCCCAAGACCAGCCGAGTCTGCATATACAGTGAGAGAACGCTGACGGCCGGGATGGTTAGACCAATGCTCGCCAGCGCCGAGCCCAAGGCGAGATTGAGGCTGGTCTGCAAGCGGTTGGCACGCGCTGCACGCAGGGCGGCGAGTCCCTCGGGCAGCAAAACGATTGCCGCAATGATCACGCCGACCACGGCATCCGGCGCTCCGACGCGGGAAACCGCCGTTTCGAGACTGGGCGCGAGCTTCTTGGCCAGCAATACCACCGCCGCGAGGCACGCCAGCAACAGGATTGCGCCGGCTGCCGTAACCGAGTTGCCCGGCCGGCTCGCGTGTTGCTCATCCTCCTCAGCAAGGTCGTGAACGAAGATTCGCCGATGCCCGATCGTTTGCGCGAAAACGAAAGCGCCATAAATGGCCAGCGACACGACTGCAATCAACATGAGCTGGCTCGGGGAGTAGAAAGGCCCCGGGGTGGTGACGGTGTAATTTGGAAACACCAGCGTCAGGATAACGATGGCCGCCAGGGCGACCAGCGCCGCACTGACCGCGTCGAGGTTAAAGGTTTGTTGGCTGTGCTTCAGGCCCCCGACGACCAAGCACAGGCCAATGATGCCGTTGAGGATGATCATCACGGCGGCGAAGACGGTATCGCGCGCCAACGCTGCCGCTTCCGTGCCTCCGGCAATCATCAAGGAGACGATCAGCGCCACTTCGATGAGCGTGACCGCCAGTGCGAGCACCAGCGTCCCATAGGGTTCTCCGATGCGATGCGCAACCACTTCCGCGTGGTGCACGGCGGCGAACACGCTTGCCGCCAAACTCAAGGCAATGACGGCAACAAAGACTCCGCCGAGCTTCAGATCGAAGCCGGCGGCGGCCATCACCATCCCCGCGAAAACCGGGGCGAGGATGGACCATAAGGGCAGATCGGAGAGCCAGCCGCGCGGTGACGATGCAGTGTTGGATGGCATATGATTGGGTTATTCTGATGGCTCGTAACTTAACGGAGCAGGCCACTTATAACCGCTCGGGGCAAATAGTTGAAGTCAAAAGAAGATTGGCGCAACGAGGGCGTGCGGGTCATCAAGCGTGACCGGCTGGACGGCAATACGCCGCAGACCCCGGGCATGCTGCGCGCGGCCGCGGTGAATTTTGCCCGGGTCGGCTCGCAAAAGCTGTGGGCCGGCACGGTGATCATTCAACCGAATGCGAAGACCGGCGCTCACCACCACGGCGCGCTGGAAAGCGTCATTTATGTCGTGCGGGGCGCAGCGCGTATGCGTTGGGGCGAGCGCCTCGAATTTACGGCGCAGGCGGATGCCGGCGATTTTATTTTCGTACCGCCCTATGTTCCGCACCAAGAAATCAACGCCTTGAGCGATACGCCGCTGGAGTGCGTCCTGGTGCGAAGCGATAACGAATCGGTGGTCGTCAACTTGAACATCGATGCCGCGGAACGCTTCGAAGAGGTCTACTGGATCGACCCGATCCATCCCGCGCCGCGATAAGCGTAGGCCGGTGTCACGCCGACACTCAACCTTAAGTGTTGGCTTGGGTCAACACCGCTTCGCTATAGGCGCGTCCGGCGAGCCAAGCGTGAATCTGTCCGACAATGGACAGCGCGATGCCTTCGGGTGTGCTTGCTCCAATGTCGAGACCCACCGGACCGCGAATTCGATCCTTTAGGATTTCGGCCAACGGTCCCAGTTCCTTGGCGAGACGTCCCCGGCGCGCTTTGGGGCCGAGCAGTCCGACGTAGGCGGGAACGCCGGCCTGCGCCAGCTCGCGCAAATAAACTTCGTCCGAAGGCAGATGGTGACTCATCACGACGGCTGCGTGACAGCGTGCGAGGTCAATCTCGCTGCGCAACGATTTTGGATTGGCGATGCGTACCTCGGCGCCCGGGAAGCGCGCCGCAACCGCATAGGCCGGCCGATGATCGATGACCGAAACGCGCCAGCCCAGAGCGCGAGCGGTACTCGCAACCGGCAGGGCGTCGGGCGCCGCTCCGCAAATCAGCAGATGCGGCGGCGGCGCCAAGGTTTCCAGGTATGCACGCGCGCGCTCTGCGAGAGGCAGATCTTCACCGCCATGATAGGTGCCCAGACGCGTCTGCGACGAGTTGTGCACCATGATCAGAGATGTGGTTTCGCCCGCATGCGTGATGCGCCCGGCTGCTGCAAGCGCCGCCTCGGCGGCAGTCCCCGGCCCTGCGGGTTCCAGCAGAACGCGCATGGTGCCTTCGCAACCGGCTCCCACGCCGAACAAGATGTCGTCCGGACCGCGGGTATCGTATTCGACGGCCCGTGGCACGCCGCTGTCCAACACCTCTCGCGCATGAATCTGCAGATCCGACTCGAGGCAGCCACCGCTGAGCAGACCAATGTAACTTCCGTCGGCCATGAGCAGCATGCGCGCGCCGGGTTTGCGATAGGTAGAACCTGCGGTTGCGACGACGGTTGCAAGCACTCGGGAAGCGTCCGCGCCCGGAGCGCGCTCCAACAAGAGTTCGAGGCTGGTATCAAGACGAACGTCCATACCGCTATTGTTCCACATGCGATCGCTGAAGTGGCGGCGCTTCGAGCGCAGTACTCTCCGACAGCTCACCTTCCCATTTTGCGACCAGCGTCGAAGCGACGGCGTTGCCAAGGACGTTGGTTGCGGTGCGCCCCATATCGAGCAGATGATCGACGGCGATGACGAACACCAACCCCTGTTCCGGCAAGCCGAAGTAGCTCAACGATGCCGCGATGACCATCAATGCGGCGCGCGGCACGCCGGCTATGCCTTTGCTCGTGACCATGAGAATGAGCAGCATCATGATCTGTTGATGCACACTCAAATCGATGCGATAGATTTGAGCGATGAATAACACGCCGAATGTGCAGTACATTGCGGATCCGCACAGATTGAAGGAATATCCCAGCGGCAGAACGAAGGAGGCGATGCGGGTGCTGACGCCAAAAGCTTCCAGGCGTTCCAACGTCTGCGGATAGGCCGCTTCCGAACTGGCCGTTGCAAAGGCCAGGAGCAGCGGCGAGCGAATCGCCTCCAACAGCTCACGGGTGCGCCGCCCGATGCTCGAGTAGAGGATACCGGCGAAAAAAGCCCACAGGAGCAATAGAGCGATATAGAAGCTGCCGATGAACTTGGCATACACCAACAAGACGCCGGCACCCTGGCTCAAGACCGTCGCGGCCAGGGCGGCAAAGATCGCCAGTGGCGCCAACGCCATGACGTATCGGGTCATTCTGAGAATGACGGCGGCAATCTCATCGATCGCGTCAATCAGCCGCTCGACCTTCGTACCCAGGCTGGAGGCCGCCGCTCCAAAGAGCACGGAAAACACCACAATCTGCAGCACTTCGTTGCCGGCCATGGCCTGAACGATGGAGCTGGGAATGATGTGCTCGAGCATGTCCTTGAGCTGTAGCGGGCCGGCCGCGCTCGAGCCGGGCGCGGCGGCGGATGCGGAAAGGCCAAATCCGGGCTTGAATAGCTGGACCGCCACGACACCGATGGTCATCGAAATCATCGTCGCAACGACGAACCACCCCAAGGCCTTGGCGCCGATTCTGGCGATCGAGGCCGCGCCCTCCATGCGCGCCACTCCGACGACGAGCGTGGAGAACACCAATGGCGCTATGATCATCTTGATGAGGCGCAAGAAACTGGTCGTCACCAGCGACAAACCTGCAGCGGCACTGTCGGCGGCGGCGCCGCCGCCGAGAGTTTGATGCAGTAACAATCCAAATAACGGCCCGGCAATCATTGCGACGACGACAAACCATGTCAGGCGGGATTTCATGCTGTATCTTTTAGCACAGAGTTTATGAATACACGTAGCCCACGGCCGAAGCCCGCGCTTACCATGCAGTTGATTCGCGAGGCACATGAGCGCATCCGCGGGAAGATTCACCGCACCCCCGTCATGACCAGCGAGGTGCTCAACGGGATGGCCGGCAACCGTCTCCATTTTAAATGCGAGAACCTGCAGAAGGTGGGCGCCTTCAAGGCGCGCGGTGCCACCAATGCCGTGTTGTTACTGACGGACGAGGAGGCAGCCAAAGGCGTCGTCACTCACTCCTCGGGTAATCACGCGGCAGCCTTGGCACGGGCCGCGGCGCTGCGCGGTATTCCGGCGTATATCGTGATGCCCAACAATTCGCCCCTCGCCAAGCAGGCCGCGGTGCGCCGCTATGGCGGCGACATCGTTCTGTGCGAACCGACGTTGGCCGCACGTGAGTCCACCGCGCGGCAAGTGATGGAGCGAACCGGCGCCGCGTTCATTCACCCTTACGACGATTTACGCGTCATGGCGGGGCAGGGCACGACGGCCATCGAGTTGCTCGAAGAGGTGCCGGATCTCGATGTGATCCTATGCCCGGTCGGGGGCGGCGGACACCTCAGTGGAGTTGCCGTCGCGGCGAAGGACATCAAACCCAGCGTGCGCGTGGTCGGCGTCGAACCCGCGGGGGCGGATGATGCCGCGCGCTCGCTCAAGGCGGGACAGATCATCCCCATGATCGAGCCGCGAACCATTGCCGATGGCCTCAAGACTTCGTTGGGAGAGAAACCATTCGCGGAAATAATTCGCCTGGTCGATGACATCGTCACGGTGCGTGAAGAGTCGATCATTCAAGCCATGCGCCGGATTTGGGAGGTCATGAAGCTCTTGGTAGAGCCTTCCGGCGCGGTCAGCTATGCGGCAATCGTTGAAGGACGGCTCGCCGTATCGGACGCCGACATCGGCATCATCTTGAGCGGCGGAAACTTGGATCTGGATCGTTTGCCGTGGCAAAGCTAATCCAATAACAGCGGACTCAAGGCGTGCTCTTCGGCAATGCTGCCCGCCAGCGACAGTGCTCGGGCGTGCGTGGGGGTGTCGCGCACCCATCGTGTCGCCGGAGGCAGCGGCTGATCGGTCAGCAGCGCAAGCAGGCTGGCATTGGTGACTTCAACCGAATCGAAGGGCGTACCATGACGCGAGCCGCGCACCACCACCAACTCCGCATTCAGCTTCGCCGCCAAATCCTGCTTCTCGGCCAGAGACGTGAAGTCATTCTCCGCTGCGATGAGCAAGATGCGGCATTTCAATCGATCAAGACGATCCAAAATCGCCCAGCGTGCCAGGGCGAGACCCGTGCCAAGATAGGAATTGGCCGGCACCAACCCCATTGCGCCTGCCGCGTGCTCGCGCATGGCACGCTGCCAGGGTTCCGGGAACAAACGCGCCGCCATGAAGCGTGCCGCGCGCGGCATGCCGAGCAGCCGCACCATTGTCGCCGAGACATAGGTCTCGAGCCACTTGCGCACGTCGCGGGGCTGGTAAGTCGCCAGGCTATTGATGAGTCCCAGTCTCGGCACACAGTCTGGCCGCAGCGTCGCCATTTCGAGCGCCACCGCGCCGCCCAGAGAGAAGCCGACGATATTGGGTGTTGCAACCCCGAGGTGATCCATCAGTTTCCACAGCGCGTTCGCGAATCCGCCGATGGTGTATTCGCTGGATGGCGGCGCACTGTGACCGCTACCGGGCAGATCCGGAACGATGATGCGGAAGCGGCGCTCAAGAGCGGTTACCTGGAAGGCCCAATCAGCGCCGCTGGATCCCAGGCCGTGAATCAGCAATAAGGGCTCGCCGTGCCCGCGCTGCAGATAGTGAATGGATAACCCGTCGTCACGAAAAAAAGGCATCGTCTTCGCTCCGCGGCCGCATCATCTCGACCGGTTTCTTGACTCTTCCAACCAATTATTGACCGCAAAGTAAATGGCGTCTGCGCGCCGATCCGCCGTACGGGGGCGACGAAAGGCCGATTTTCTTGTAGGCCAATTCCGACCGTTGCGACGGCGATCCCTGATAGCATGCAGCGCCGCCGGAGTGGCGCATTAGGAGGGCTGGCCTGTGACTTGGCGAGGATGGGCGGCCTTCGTGGCCTTAGGTGTAATTTGGGGGTTGCCGTACTTTTTCATCAAGGTAGCGGTTCAGGAAGTCTCTCCGCTGATCCTGGCATTCAGCCGCGTTGCGCTGGCCACGCTGATACTGATGCCGATCGCTTGGCGGCGAGGCGCGCTGCGCTCGCTGGCCAGGCATAAGGCGCCGATTATCGCGTTCGGAGTGGTTGAGTTCGCCATTCCATTCTCGCTGATCTCGCTCGGCGAGCGCTGGATCAGCTCCTCCGTGACGGGCATTCTGATTGCCATGGTGCCCCTGTCCATTGCGCTGATCCAACGCTTCTTCGGTGTCCGAGAGTCGCTCGGTGCATGGCGAATCACAGGACTCGTGGTCGGCTTCATCGGCGTGTCGGCATTGCTGGGCACAGGCTCGATCTCCGGCTTGCTGGGCTGGGCGGGAGTCGGCTGTATGCTGGTGTCGACGATTTGCTATGCGGTCGGACCCTTGATCATCCAGCGTCACTTGCACGGTCTGGATTCCATCGGGCCGCTTGTCTTGAGTCTGCTGGTCGCGAGCGTCATTTTGTTCATCCCGGCCGCGATCGAGCTACCCGCCGTCTGGCCTTCAACGGCAGCACTCGCATCGATTGCCGTTCTGGGTGTCGTGTGCACGGCGGTTGCAATGTTGTTGATGTTTTATCTGGTGCATCATGCGGGCGCATCGCGCGCAACGGTGATTACCTACATCAACCCGGTCGTGGCGACATTGCTCGGCGTGTTGGTGCTCGATGAACATCTCGGCGTAGGCGGCTTCATCGCCTTTGCGCTCATTCTGCTCGGTTCGTGGCTCGCGACGCGGGGAAGCGTATCGCGCGAAGGTTCTGCAGGCGACGCGACGGTCAACGCGTGAATCCCAGCAGCTACGCCGGCCTGCCGGAGCGCTTCTTCGCTCGAGTTGCGCCGACGCCTATCCTTGAGCCGCGCCTCGTCAAGTTCAATCACGTTCTGGCGGAAGATTTGAACTTGAGCTTGGACAGTCTCGACACCCATGCCTTAGGGAGCTTGTTTTCCGGCAATGTGCTGCCTTCCGGCGCCATACCGATCTCGATGGCCTATGCAGGGCATCAGTTCGGCCACTTCGTGCCGCAGCTCGGCGACGGCCGCGCAATTCTTTTAGGCGAGATGCGCGATCGCGCCGGGGTGCGTCGCGATATCCAATTGAAAGGTTGCGGGCGCACGCCCTATTCGCGCGGCGGCGACGGCCGCGCGGCCTTGGGTCCGGTGCTGCGTGAGTATCTTGTGAGTGAAGCCATGCATGCCTTGGGCGTTCCCGCCACGCGTTCCCTGGCAGCGGTCACCACCGGCGAATCAGTTCGGCGCGAAGCGCTGCTGCCTGGCGCGATATTGACGCGGGTTGCCGCAAGCCATGTTCGGGTGGGAAGCTTTGAATATTTCGCGGCGCGAGGCGATGTTGCCGCGATTCAGATCCTGGCCGACTACGTCATCGAGCGGCACTATGCGCACGTCGCGCAGGACCGGGCACCCTACCTGGCGCTGCTGGCGGAAGTTGTTTCGCGGCAGGCATCGCTCATCGCCGCTTGGATGCACGTGGGGTTCATTCATGGCGTCATGAACACCGACAATATGGCCGTGTCGGGCGAGACCATCGATTTCGGTCCGTGCGCCTTCGTGGATGCATTCGATCCCGCGGCTGTCTTCAGTTCAATCGACGAGCGCGGTCGCTACGCGTACGCCAATCAACCGCACGCCGCGGCGTGGAATCTCGCGCGCTTCGCCGAGACGCTGCTGCCCATCATCGACACCAACTCAGGCCGGGCGATCGAACTCGCCACTGAGGTGCTCTCCACTTTCACGACGCAATTCGCCGATCGCTGGCTGGCCGGAATGCGCCGCAAACTGGGGCTATCGGCGAATGAGGAGGGGGATCGTGTCCTGGTCGATGACTTGCTCGACGTCATGCATCGCAATCAAGCGGATTTCACGCTGACCTTTCGCGGACTGTGCGATGCGGCGGCGGAACAACCCGTGCAGATGCGAGCGCGTGGATTGTTTGGCAATGCGCACGAGTACCAACACTGGACGCAGCGCTGGCGCGAGCGGTTGGCGCGCGAACCGACGCTGCCCGCCGCGCGCGTTGAGGCCATGCGGCAGGTCAACCCGGCGTACATTCCGCGCAATCATCGGGTCGAACAGATGATCGTTGCGGCGGTGGAGCGCGGTGATTTTGCTCCCTTTGAGGAGCTTTTGGCCGTGCTGTCACAGCCGTATCGAGAGCAGCCGGCCTTCGCCGCCTACGCCGATCCGCCGCAGCCCAACGAGCGTGTATTGCAGACGTTCTGCGGCACTTGAGGACTTGTTGCAATGTAATTGCCCGGTCGCCGGTCTTATTTGACAGGAGTAAGATCGCAGACCCATGACCATTGCATTATTAGTGTATTTAGGCGGCGTACTGACCATTTTGAGTCCCTGCATCCTGCCTGTGCTGCCCTTCGTATTTGCTCGATCCGAGCAAAAATTTCTGACCAATGGTCTTCCCATGCTGGCCGGCATGGCCATTACGTTTGCGGCGATCGCCACACTGGCGGCGGTGGGCGGATCCTGGGCGGTCCGAGTCAACCAATATGGACGCATCGTCGCGCTGGTGCTGTTGACCGCGTTCGCAGCGACGCTGTTGTCGGCGCGCTTGGCGGACTGGCTGGCACGCCCCTTCGTCGCGCTGGGCAATCGGCTCGCGCAGCCCACCACGGGGAGCGGCAATTTCGGACTCGTGAATTCTCTTCTGCTGGGCGTCGCCACCGGTCTTCTTTGGGCGCCGTGCGCCGGCCCCATCCTTGGACTCATTCTGACCGGAGCGGCCATCTCCGGGCCAAATGCCCGCACGACGGGGCTGCTGTTTGCCTACGCGGCGGGAGCGGCAACCTCGCTGGCCGTTGCACTCCTCGCCGGGGGAAGGGTCTTTGCACTCCTTAAGAAATCGCTTGGCACCGGTGAATGGATACGACGCGCCCTCGGGGTCGCGGTGCTGCTCGCCGTGGTGGCCATCATCTTTGGCTGGGATTCAAGCGTGCTCACGCGCCTGTCACTGAACGGGACCAACAGCCTCGAGCAGTCCCTCATCGACAAGATCGGTACGCGAGATGGTGCTCCCGGCGGCAGCATGGCCATGAGCAATTCCAACATGGCCATGAGCAATTCGAACATGGCCATGAGCAATTCGAAATCCGACGGCCACGCAATGATGATGTCCGCTGCGAAGCCTGCGGGCGACCTGCCGGTGGAAGGGGCAATCCCGTCGTTCACCGGCGCCACACTGTGGTTGAATTCGCCGCCGCTCACGCCTGAAGCCCTGCGCGGCAAGGTCGTGATGGTCGATTTCTGGACCTATTCCTGCATCAACTGTTTGCGTGCGCTGCCTTTTGTGGAGTCGTGGTACGAGAAATACAAGGATCACGGATTGGTCGTCATTGGCGTGCACGCACCTGAATTCGCCTTCGAAAAGGATCCCAGCAATGTGCGGCGCGCTGTCGCCGATTTGAAAGTTACCTATCCTGTCGCACTGGACAACGACTATGCCATTTGGCAGGCATTCAATAATCAATATTGGCCCGCGCACTACTTCATCGATGCCACGGGGCGCATCCGTGGTCATCACTTTGGCGAAGGCAGTTACGACGAGTCCGAGCAGACTCTTCGAAAATTGCTGACCGACGCCGGGCAGACCGATCTGCCGCCGGCCGGAATGGGCCCGGCGAAGGCCGTTGGTGTTCAGGCGCCGCCCGACGAAGCGCACGATCAATCGCCGGAGACCTATGTCGGATATCGCCGCGCTGAGAATTTCGCTTCGCCGGGCGGGTTCTCGCAAGATCAATCGCACCGCTATTCGGCGCCGGCTGCATTAAAATTGAATCAATGGGCATTGAACGGGTCATGGAATGTAGACCCTGAGAAAGCGATTCTGGGCACGGTGCCCGGAAAAATTGAGTTTCGGTTCTATGCACGCGATTTGCATCTGGTGTTGGGTCCGGGCAGCGATGGCAAACCGGTGCGCTTTCGGGTGCTGCTGGACGGCGCCGCACCCGCCGCAAATCATGGCGCCGATACGGATTCCGGCGGCGCTGGGAGCATCGATCGACAGCGCCTGTATCAGCTGATTCGGCAGGCCGGGGAAGTACGCGAGCATGTGTTTTCGATCGAGTTTCTCGATCCCGGTGTGCAAGCGTATTCATTTACATTTGGATGAGGGGCAGGTTATGAGCGCGCTGATGAGTCGTCGTTATTTTGTCGCAGGATTGACTGCGTTGTCGGCAATCCCGTTGATACGCAAAGTACCCGCGGCAACGCTGTCGGGGCCGGCGCTGAACAATGAAGTGTCCATCGAGAATTTCTCGCCTGACGGCAAGAGCTTGGGGACGGCGCGGGTTGCGAAGATCGTGAAGACCGATGCGCAGTGGCAAGCTCAGCTGTCGCCCGCCGCCTATCGCGTTGCACGCCAAGCCGGCACGGAGATTGCGTTTACCGGCGAATACGACAGAAATCACGCCGACGGCATTTACCACTGCGTGTGTTGCGATACGGCGCTTTATGATTCGAAAACAAAGTTTGAATCCGGCACCGGCTGGCCCAGCTTTTGGAAGCCGATCTCCGCGCTGAACGTCGTCAAGAGCAGCGACGCCACGCTTGGGATGCAGCGCGATGCGATTTCCTGCCGCCGCTGCGACGCTCATTTGGGGCATGTATTTGACGATGGACCGAAGCCCACGGGCTTGCGCTATTGTATGAATTCAGTTGCATTGCACTTTGCGGCTCGCGCATAGGAATATAGAAATATGACATTTTGGAAATCAGCATCTCCGCTGCGGCTTGCCTTGGTTGCAGGCGCAGCATTCTGCGGCGTCATTCTGTGGCATGCGCCGCTGCTCGGGGCAGAGGCTCCGGTGATCATCGCGCCTCCGGCGGTCGACAACCCGAAGGCCTCTGGACCTGCGCAGACCGCGGTGCTGGCAGGGGGTTGCTTTTGGGGAGTGCAAGGCGTGTTCGAACATGTGAGGGGCGTGCAAAGGGTGGTGGCAGGCTACGCGGGCGGTGAGAGATCGACCGCGCGATATGAGACCGTCAGCTCGGGAGACACCGGCCACGCAGAATCGGTGAAGATCACTTTCGATCCGGCGGCCATTTCCTACGGCCAGATTCTGCAGATCGCATTCTCGGTCGTGCACGATCCCACCCAGCTCAACCGCCAAGGACCTGATGTCGGTAGCCAATATCGTTCTGCGATTTTCTATGCCGATGAAAATCAAAAGCATATTGCGCAGGCCTACATCAGCCAGTTGGATCAGGCCCACGCCTTTGCGCGGCCGATAGCCACTCGCGTGGATCCGCTCAAGGGATTTTATGCCGCTGAGGACTATCACCAGGATTATTTGATCCACAACCCAACGCAGCCCTACATCGCGATCTATGACATACCCAAGATCGAGAATTTCAGGCGCACCTTTCCGGAACTGTACAGCGGAAGCCCGGTTCTGGCTCACAACTAGCAGGCATACGTGAGAAAGCTCCTCTGCTCATGGCTGCTGACGACTTGTTTTATCGGGGCACAGGCCGGGGCCGCGGATGAAGACAAGCCATCGATAACCGTATTTGCCGCTGCGTCCCTGACCAATGTGCTGCAGGAATTGGGGGATGGCTACACCAAGGACGCATCCGTCCCGGTGCGCTTCTCGTTTGCGGCGAGTTCAGCTCTTGCCCGCCAGATCGAAAACGGCTCGCGGGCCGATATGTTTTTCTCCGCAGATCTTGAGTGGATGGACTACCTGGAATCCCGAAAGCTGATTCAGCCTGCGACCCGGCACGACGTGGTGGGAAATCAGTTGGTCTTGATAGCTCCGGCGGACAGCAAAATTATCCTGAAGATCCAACCGCATTTTGCGCTGGCCGCAACCCTGGGCAAGGGACGATTGGCGACCGGCGATCCGGATTCCGTGCCGGTGGGCCGCTACGCACATGAAGCGCTGGCCAACCTCGGCGTCTGGGATGAGGTGTCCGCGCGTTTGGTGCGCGCCGACAGTGTGCGTTCGGCCCTCGCGTTCGTTGACCGCGGCGAAGCCGCGCTCGGCATCGTGTACGCAACCGATGCGCTCATCGATAAAAAAGTGCGCGTGGTTGACGCCTTTCCCGCCGCGACGCACATGCCCATCGTTTATCCGGCGGCATTGACGATCGGCGCGAAGGCCGATGCCGCCAAGTTTCTAGCCTATATCCGCGGTCCCGCGGGCAGCGTCGCGTTTCAACACCATGGCTTCATGCCGCTGCACTAGCTCCGGTCGAGGGCGGGGATGCCGCGGCGAATATCTGCGGAGAATGTGTCGCTGCGGTCGGATTGCTTCGCGCGGTCGGTGATTCGTCCGAGCGCGCGCAGCTCTTCCAGCGAGTACCGCTGATCGAGCCCGCCGACCCGGTAGACGTACGCAGGCAGGTAGCCGGTGAACAGCAGCCGATAGCTCCAGGGCAGGTATCCGACAATTCGCTTCATCATATGATAGACGAGCGTGGTGCAGTTGACCGTAATGGTGTTGTAGAAGCGAGGCTCATTCACCAACCTGTCCGCCTGCTCGACGTAGCCGATGAACAGCGAACGCATCGCCGCCGGCGGCATGCGAATCCGATAAAGATAATCGTCCTCGCCTCGAACATTGGTGCGGACCCGGATCACATCCCGCTCATCGGCTGCGATGATGCTGAGCCCGTACCTCTTGAAGAAGCCGCCGATTTCGGAATAGCTCTTGTTCTGCTCGCGCCGCACTTCCACGGAAAAAGCCACGTGCCGGCCATCCTCGAAGCCGAACGACACCAGCATGTGGGCAATCGCCCAGCCGTCCCAATACGACATGATCATGTCGACCGAATCGAGTTTCTCGAGATCATAGACGCGGGTTTCCCAACGCTGAGTATGGTCATCGTCGGTACGCCAATCGAAATTGCGCACATCGTGCAAAGTGACCCGGTTGCCCTCGACCGTGCCGCTCGTGATTCGCGCGACGTCATCTGCCCACATGCGGTCATTGGATGGCGCGATGTGCTGCCACCAAACAAGCAGGGCGCCGAACGCCGGCGCGAAGGCCAGCACAGCCAAGCCGGTACGGCCTTGCCAGAGCGCGATCAGCGTCGCAAGGCAGAACGCAATCCACAGCGCGACCATGCCGGCTCTAAGCGGCTGTTCGCCCGGCGCCTGGTACCAGATCGCCAGCGACGCCCAGATCCCCGGCAATCCAAGAAGCAAAGTTGCCAGCAGGGTGACAGTGAATCGCAACATGCTCGCGGCGCCGATCGTGATGATTCCAGTATTGTGCCAGTAGATTGACATGCCATGGCGGCGCAAGGTACGGTTTCGTGTGACTCAATCGACCGCATTTCGACTGAATGTCCCGTTCATCCAGGAACTGGGTGTCGAGTTCATCAGCGCTGGGGACGGTCGGTCGGTCGTTGCGCTCAATCTCGAGCCTTGGCACCTCAATAGCTGGTCGGTTGCGCATGGCGGCGTGCTCATGTCCCTGCTCGATGTGGCGATGGCCGTGGCGGGCCGTTCGCTGAATGCGAGTGCCGGCGGGGGCGTAACCGTGGAAATGAAAACCAGCTTTCTGCAGCCTGCCAAAGCGGGCTCACGATTGATCGTCTCTGGGTACGCGTTTCACCGCTCTACGACCATGGCCTTCTGCGAGGGTGAGGCGCGCGACAGCGACGATCGATTGATAGCCAAGTCGATGGGAACATTCAAATACCTAAAATCAGGAGCTGGATCCGATGGCTGAGCGGTACCGAAGCGCATGAAGCAACTCATTTTGCATCACTATCCCATGTCGCCTTTCGCCGAGAAAATCCGCTTGATTCTAGGATTCAAGGGCCTGCCTTGGTCCTCGGTGCACATTCCCAACATGATGCCGAAGCCCGATCTGACGGCGCTCAGCGGCGGCTATCGCAAGACGCCGGTAATGCAGATCGGGGCGGATATATACTGCGACACATCTCTCATAGCAGAGGTCATCGAAGCGCTGTCGCCGCAGCCCACGCTGTTTCCGAGCGGCATCGCGGCGGTATCGCGAATCCTCGCCCAATGGGCCGATTCGACGCTATTTTGGACGACGGTTGCCTTCACCATGCAGCCGGCAGGTCTTGCGCACATGTTCGAGGGGGTGCCCCCGGAAACGATCAAGGCTTTCGGCGATGACCGAAACGTCTTTCGCGCGAATCTTCCCCGCATGCGTCCCGCAGATGCGAGCGCCGCGTTTGCTTTGTATCTCGAGCGGCTTGAACAGACCCTCGGAAAACAAAAATTCTTCTTCGGATCCGCACCCAGCATTGCGGATTTCTCGATTTATCACAATGTCTGGTTCCTCGAGCGCGGCGGTCCCGTGGCGAAGATTCTCGAATCCTATCCCGCACTTCAGGCGTGGCGAACGCGCATGTCGGCGTACGGTCACGGCACTCACGAGAAACTCGACAGCGAGGCCGCGATTGCCATTGCTCACGGCGCCACCGCCGAACCCTCTGCCGGGAATAATGCCGAATCTCACGGCATCTCCATCGGCGAGAGAGTGGTGGTGGCGGCAACCGATACCGGAATCGACCCGATCGAGGGCGCATTGTACGGCGCCACCCCGGATCGAATCTCGATCGCGCGGCAGGATCCGCGTGCCGGAAAGGTCGTCGTTCATTTTCCTAGATTGGGATTTGAACTGCGGCGCGCCAAATGAAAACATCGATCTACGCGGGATTGATCGCCGGAACCATAGACATCGGCGCGGCCTGCACCATTAACATGGTCGGTCCGGGGCCCATTCTGCGTTTCATTGCGAGCGGCTTGTTAGGGGCGCCTCTTCCTCACGAAACCTGGGTTTACGGCTTGGGCCTGGGGTTGCAATGGATGATGTCGATCATCATCGCCGCCATATTTGTCATCGCCGCAAACAAGATCCCTGCGCTATTGCGCCGCTGGGTCGCAGCGGGCATCGCGTACGGCATAGTGGTGTACTTCGTCATGACCTTTGTGGTGGTGCCGCTCTCCCGAGCGAAGTCAGGACACGTGACGATGTCATCGTTCGTCGAGAATCTCCTCGCCATGATTCTGTTCGGCCTGATTGTCGCGTACATCGCGCACCGAATGGCCCCAAAGGCTGCGGCGCCAGCCTGATCGACAAACAATTCTTAAGTGCGGGGCGCGGAAGGACGCCAAACCCGAAAGCCGCCCAGAAAGGCAAAGTCGTTGTTGCCAAGCCGCGCGTTGCTCGGCAGCTTTTTCAATTTACGAGCGTTGCCGCCGCCGATGACCACGTAGTCGGCTTCCAATGCCTTACTGAGCTGCGCGACCACATCGGCGACCACGCGACGCCACTTTTTGGCGCCCAATCGGCGCCGCCCCCGGTCGCCCAAGTAATCTTCGTAGCTGCGGCCGCGTTTATAGGGCAGATGCGCAAGCTCCATCGGCGCCACCGTGCCGTCGACAATCAGTGCCGAACCTAAGCCCGTGCCCAGGCCCAAAAAAAGCATGCGGCCGCCTTCGTAGCTGCCGATCGCTTGCATCGCAGCATCATTCATGAGCAGTGTCGGCCGGCCAAAGGCTTTGCGAAAGTCAAAACCAACCCAACCGCGTCCGAGATTGAACGGTTCGGTGACGATCTTGCCGTGTACGACCACGCCGGGGTATCCAATCGACACCGCGTCATATTTCAAATCGCCGGTCAGCCGCAGCACCCGCGAAACCATCCGGCGCGGCGTGAGGGTGGGGCCGGATTCAAACTGACGCATGTCACGGTGGCTCGAAACCCGGGTTTTGACATGACTGCCGCCGACATCGATGACGAGTACGCGCCGCTGGGGCTTTCGTTGCATGATGCGCGAACAATAGCGCACTTAACCGCCACTCGTCAGGCGCGCTGCTGACATAATGCGCAACCCGGTGTCGAAATAGGAGGGCACATGAACTTTCGGTCGTTTCCGCGAATGTTGCAGATGTCGGTGTGTATGGCGGCGGCAGGATGCGCGACGGCGCCGTCCGTCCCGGGAGCGCTGCAAGTACCTGCCACTCAAGCGCTGATCAAACAGCTGCATGCCACCGGCGCGCAAATCTATCAATGCCAGCCGACGAAGGGCGATGCTTCTCAATTCGAATGGGCGTTCAAACAGCCGGAAGCCACCCTTTTGGCCAAGGGCGGCAGAACCTTCGGGAAACACTACGGCGGCCCATCCTGGGAAGCCAACGACGGCAGCAAGGTGATCGGGGAAGTGGTCGCTCACTACGACAGCCCGAACCCAAGCTCGATTCCCTGGCTGCTGCTGCGTGCCAAGGCCACTTCGGGAAATGGCGTATTCACGGACGTGCAGTTCGTTCAGCGATTGAATACGGTGGGGGGCAACGCCCCCCTGGTCGCGTGCCGGCAGGATCAGGCCGGACAACAGTTGCGCGCGTCGTATACAGCCGACTATTTATTTTACGGCGCGAAGCACTAGCTCCGATGCATGAGTCCTTGGAGCAGGTCCAATCGAAAATAGCCTATCTGGAGCGCGCCATGGCCGAGCTCAGTGACGTGGTATTTCGGCAGCACCGAGAAATCCAGGCGCTGGAAGCGCAACTCAAGGCCGTCAGCGACCGGCTTGAGGTCGCTTCGTCCGAAGAGGGCCGCTCCGCCGAGCAGGAGCGGCCGCCTCACTATTGATGTTTGCTATGGCATGATGCCGGGCATGTCATTCGCAAGGGATCCAGCGGGCTGGCTCGAAGAAACCCCCAGTCGCGCGAACCGCGTGTTTCTCAGGACACCGCAGGGCCGAGACTTGAGCTATGCGGCGCTTCGCGAACAGTCCGGCCGAATTGCCTCGGCACTGATTCAGCGCGGCGTGCTGCCGGGCGACCGCGTCGCGGTTCAAGTCGACAAATCCCCGGAAGCCGTCCTCCTCTATGCTGCATGCCTGCGTTTGGGGGCCGTGTTTGTGCCCATCAATGTTGCGAACACGCCCAACGAAGTCGAGTATTTTCTGTGCGATTCGCGGCCGCGTCTGGCTGTCATTCGGCCGCAGGACGTAAGCGTGATCGAGCCGCTGGCGAGAGAGCCCGGCATTTCGCTCGAGACGCTGGGCGCGAACGGGGATGGGTCGTTGCTCACATTGGCCGCCGAGCCGGCGGATTTCGAACTTCCAACCAGGTTTGATCCGAACTCGATCGCGGCGATCATCTACACATCCGGAACCACGGGACGCTCAAAAGGCGCGATGCTGACGCGTGCCAATCTCGTATCGAACGCCGCTGTGTTGGCTGAAGCATGGCGTTTTACCGGCAGCGATGTGCTGCTGCACACCTTGCCGCTGTTTCACATTCACGGATTATTCACCGCGATCAATACCGTTCTCGCCTCGAGCTCGAGCCTGTTTTTCTTGTCTAAATTCGATGCTGCGGAAACGTTGCAGCATCTGCGGGAGGCGAGCGTGTATATGGGGGTCCCGACGCATTACACCCGCCTGCTGCAGCAGAATGGACTCTGCCAAGAAACCACCGCCACGGTGCGCTTGTTCATTTCGGGATCTGCGCCATTGCTGTCTGAGACTCACCGAGAATTCCAGCAGCGCACCGGTCACGTGATTCTGGAACGCTATGGAATGTCAGAGACCTTGATGAACACATCGAACCCTTACGACGGTCTGCGCCTGCCCGGATCGGTCGGGCCGCCGCTCGAGGGAACGGCGATTCGAGTCGCCAACGCTGAATCCGGTGCCGTGGAGGCCGAGCCGGACGCAATCGGCACGCTTCAAGTCACGGGCCCCAATGTGTTTGCGGGCTATTGGAGGGATGAGGAGAAAACACGCAGCGAATTCACGGCTGACGGTTGGTTCAAAACGGGCGATGTGGGCCGCATCGATCGCAATGGCTACGTGCATATCGTCGGCCGGACCACGGATTTGGTGATCAGCGGCGGCTACAACGTCTATCCCAAGGAGGTCGAAGCCGAGTTGGATGCGCTGGCCGGCGTGCTGGAAAGTGCGGTGTTCGGCGTGCCCCATCCGGATTTCGGGGAAGGCGTTACCGCGGCCGTTGTGGCAAAGCCGGGTGTCGCTCTTTCGGAGGAAACCATCATCGATTCGGTGAAGGCACGTTTGGCCTGCTACAAGGTACCGAAGCGAATTCTCCTGGTTGATGAGCTGCCGCGAAATACGATGGGCAAGGTGCAGAAAGCTGCCTTGCGCAAAACATTCGCGGCGCTTTATGCCGGCAATGAAGAATGTGGCTAGTTGCCAGGCAGCAGCGTGACCATGGTGAGTGTTCGCGCGCCGAGTGCCGCGCCCCCTTCAGATTTGTCGATGACCACGTAGAAGCTCTTTGACAGAGTACGCGGGGCCTTGCTCAGAGAAACGTTCAGGGTGCTGTCGGATTTTCCGTCGCCGATGGTGGCGAGTTGAGGCACCACGGGTAAGAAATCAATCCCCGGCTTTGCCGTACCGGATTCGGTCCACCAGGTAAAGTTTGTCTCGCCCCGCAAACTGCCTTTGCGGCGCACCGAAACCAGGGCCAACGACTCGGCGGCCGGCACTTCAATGGTGTCCGTGACCATTTCAATCTTCGATGGGCCGGCAGAGACGCCGGCCGGTGGCGACGCCGATGGTGTCGCTGTGGATTTCGCGGCGGCGGGAGGCGCTGCGGGCGCGACGGTGGGCGCGCGCGATGCAGGCGCCACCGCGGGTGTGTCGTGCGATCCGGTCGCCCGCGATGCAGGCGCCACCGCGGGCGTGTCGTGCGATCCGGTCGCCCGCGATGCAGGCGCCACCGCGGGCGCGTCGTGCGATGCCGGCGCGCGTGATGCCGGCGCCGCGGCGGGTGCGTCGTGCGATGCCGGCGCGCGCGCTGCGGGCGCGCGTGATGCCGGCGCCGCCGCGGGCGTGTCGTGCAGCGCCGGTGGCTGCGTCGAATGCGTTTTCGGCGCGGAATTTGCGGATGTTGCGGCGGCAGAAGGCGCATCCTGGCTCGGCGGGCTGCCGTCAAGCTGTGGCAATGTGCTGCGCTTGCTGAGCATCCAAGAGGCGCCCGCGAGGAGCAGGATAACCCCAGCAACCACGGCCAATCCAAAAACGGATTTGGGCTCCTTGCGATGCGGCGGCTCGAGAAGGTCGGCCATCGGCGCCAGGTGTTTCGCCGCGCCGCGATGCTCAAAGCGCTCCAACCATTGCTGCGCATTGGCCGGTCGGTCCTCGCGTTTCCAGCGAAGGCCGGCGCGAAGCGCCTGCCATTGCCGATTCGTCAGGCTCGGGGGCCGGCGCGGGCTCAAATTGGCCTTGCGGGCTTCGATCGCGGTTTTCCTTGAGAATGGATGTTCGCCGCTGAGCAGCAAGTAAGCGATGCAGGCCAGCGCGAACACATCATCCCGCGCGTCAGCGGGTTCGCCTTCGAGCACCTGACAGCTGGCATAGGCGGAAGTGGCGAATGGCATTGTCATTTCATGGTCGGGCGTCGATGACCGACGGTTCGATCGATGCGCCGAGCCGAAGTCCAGGACGCGCACTTCGCCGGGAATCGCGATGAAAATATTTTGCGGGTTGAGACTTCCGTGCACCACTCCGCGAGAATGCGCATGAACAAGTGCCGCCCCGACGTCCCGCACGATCGCCAACGCTTGGGCGCGATCCAGGGGAATGAGTTTTCTTGCTTGCAGCACGCGACTGAGCAGCGGCCCATTCAGCAGTTCCATCGTAAAAAAGACGATCGGGCCATCCCGGTCAAATTCATTTACGCGCACGACGTTCGGATGCGATAGCTGCTGCAGCTGCTGGAATTCTCCGCGCAGCTGGGTAAGCAATTCCGCGCGCTTGGTCACTGCCGTGTGCAGCACCTTGATTGCAAGCTTTCGGCCGCCGGGCGGTATCTCCACGCGATACTCATCGACGGCTTGGAATACCATGCCCATTTCGCCCTGGCCCAATATGTTCTCGATGCGATAGCGACGTCGCAGCACGCTGCCGGGCTTCAGTTCGGCGGCGGCATCCACTGACTGTGTCTCCTCGCGAGGAGGGTGCGCCTCGCTTGGTTCGGAACGCACCGTGGGCGCGGGAATGGCAACATCACGGGCCACAGGAATCTCGGGAAGCACGGGGATTTCGTGCGCAACGGGGATTTCGCGCGCAACGGGGATTTCGCGCGCAACGGCGATTTCGTGCGCTACGGGAATGTTGCGGCCGCCCAGTGCCGCTTCCGCCAGTGCTTTTTTGACCGTCTGGAAGACCTCAGCCTCAATCCTTCCGCGCCTGTAGTATTGGTCGAGCTGCGACAGTACCTCCCAATTGCCGTCGGCATCGGATGCGAATCTTTCCTGCATGTACAGCAAGAACGTAGCCTGATTGCAGGCGCCGCTTGCCAGTGCGTCCAACCAGGGTTTGATCGCACTATCATCCGCAATTCCGGGTTGCTGAACGCCAGCTGGCCACCTGACCGGGCACATTCGAGGTCCTTGGTCTTACAATGTTCCCACCATTGTACCCATTGGGACCGCACCGGAAACTCCGATGGGATGATGCGGTGCAATTCCTGGGTGTGAGCAGTCCCTACAATGTAAGAACTTCAAAAACGCACCCGCGCCGTCCCGAAGCACAGCATAATCGACTCATGCTGCAAGCCGGACTCATGATGGATCGACCGCTGCTGATTTGCGACGTGATTGAGCACGCCGCCGGGCAATTTGGCGACACGGAAATCGTTTCGCGCGAGACGCATGGCGGTATCTTTCGGTACAACTATGCACGGTGCAAAGCGCGAGCGCAGCAGCTGGCGAATGCGCTTGCCCAGCTTGGGCTTGGCGCTGGGACATCGGTCGGATCAGTCGCGATGAACAATCATCGCCACTTGGAAGCCTATTTCGCGGTGTCGGGCAGCGGCATGATCATGCACACCTGCAATCCGCGCTTGCATCCTCCGCAATTGATATTCGTCATCAATCACGCGGAGGATGGCGCGCTGTTGTTCGACCCATCCTTTGCGCCCTTGATCGAAAGCATTGCGCCGCAGTGTCCGCGGGTGAAGCATTGGATTTGCCTGAGCGATGCCGAAAATATGCCCAACATGGGCAGCATGCGTCGCGTGCTTTGCTACGAGGATGTCATCGCATCCGAAAGTGCCGAGTTTTTGTGGCCGCAATTCGATGAACGCACGGCGGCAGCACTCTGCTATACCTCGGGCACCACGGGAAATCCCAAAGGTGCGCTGTACTCGCATCGATCGATCGTCCTCAATGCACTCTCGGCCTGCCTGCCGGGGCTGATATCGCTGTCGCCCACAGATACGGTTCTGCCCGCCGTACCCATGTTTCATATCAATGGCTGGTGTATTCCGTATGCGGCTCCGATTGGGGGTGCAAAGCTGGTGTTGCCGGGACAGCGGCTGGATGCCCCCGGTCTCTACGAACTGCTGGAAAGCGAGAGAGCGACGGTGACGGCGGGCGTGCCGACTATCTGGATTGCGTTGATGCGACACGTGGAGCAGGGCGGTCTTCCTCTATCGGCGCTCAAGCGAATCTTGGTGGGTGGTTCGGCGATGCCGCCCTCCTTGATCGCTAAATTCGACCAGGAATTCGGCATCGAGGTACGACACGCCTGGGGCATGACGGAAACCGTGGCGATCGCCACGATGTGTACGCTGAATTCCCGGCAGGCGGCAATGCCGTGCGCCGAGCGCCATGCCATCACGGCCAAACAAGGGAAGTCAGCCTTCGGTGTCGAGATCAAAGTCGTCGATGAGAGCGGCGCCGCCTTGCCCCGCGACGGACAGTCGCAAGGTCATCTGATGGTACGGGGACAATGGACCATTGCGGGCTACTACAAGGCGGAAGACACGGCTCTCATCGATGGATGGCTGCCCACCGGTGATATCGCGACCATCGACGCGCAAGGCCTGATGCAGATCAGGGACCGGGCCAAGGATCTCATTAAAACGGGGGGCGAGTGGATCAGTTCGATCGATTTGGAATGTGCCGCGATGGGCCATCCTGCCGTCGCCATGGCCGCGGTCATCGGTGTAAAGCATCCGCGCTGGGAAGAGCGGCCATTGCTATTCATTGTGCGCAAGCCGGACACTTCTTTGGAATGCGACGAAATCCTGGCGTTTCTTGCGCAGCGGGTTGCGAAATGGTGGATTCCGGACGGCGTCATTTTCCTCGATTCGTTGCCGGTAGGCGGCACCGGCAAGGTGCAGAAGGCGACGCTTCGACAGCAATATGGAAGCGAATTCAGCTCTTGAATTGCACGTTTGCCGCACTATGAAGAGGGGATACCTTCATGGATTCCAAGGTGCCCGAAATGACTGTCAAAATGAAGATCGATTTTGTGTCGGATGTATCCTGCCCCTGGTGTGTCATCGGATTGAAATCGCTGGAAACGGCGCTCGCGAAACTGGCGGGCGACGTGCAGGCTGACATTCACTTTCAGCCTTTTGAGCTCAATCCGCAGATGGGCCCGGCCGGGCAGGATGTCGTGGAGCATATCGCGCAAAAGTACGGGTCTGGGCCTTCGGACATCGAGCGAAGTCGCAACGCGATCCGGGCCCGCGGCGCGGAGCTGGGGTTTACTTTCGACATGGAAAAGCGCGCACGGATTTACAACACGTTCGATGCGCACCGCCTGCTGCATTGGGCGGAAGGTGAGGGAAGGCAAAAGGCGTTAAAGAGTGCGCTTTTCACCGCCTACTTCACCGACGGCCGAAATCCGAGCGACCATGGTGTTCTGGTGGATGTCGCCGGATCGGTCGGTCTGGATGCTGCGCGTGCGGCGCAAATTCTTGACTCTGATGAGTATGCGCCGGAGGTACGGGCGCGCGAGCAGTTCTATACGAGTCGCGGCATCAATGCGGTCCCGTCGGTGATCATCAATGATCGGCATTTGATTCGCGGCGGCCAGCCGGCCGAAGTCTTTGAGCAAACACTCAAAGAACTGGCTGGCGAGGCACGCGAATCGGCGTAAGCCGGCGTGCGCCGGCGTCGGCGAATTGATATCCCGTGATATGCGGATTAGGATCACAGGCCATGCTCGATCTGTCTCTCGCCAAAGCGCATCATCTTCTGATCTTCAGTATTCTCGGGATTATCTGCGCCGAATGTTTGGCAGCCATGGCGCGAGGTTACGGAGAATTCTAGCTTTGCGTCAGGCGCTGCCGGTATCGGGGAACCCGCAGGCTCTCCTCAAGTTCAAAGCCTCAGTCGCGAGTCCGGAGTCTTTAGACGATTTCGCGGTTCGGTTCGTCCGTCGTTTCGGGATTTCGTCAAAAAGGACTCATGCATGAATCAGAAAGCCGCCCCGCCGCTCAATGAGCAGAATGCGAGGTATCAGCTGCCGGCGGCGGCGGACCCGCAGATGAGGGCGGCGCGCGAGACGGTGGTGGCGAGTTCAGCCTGGATTCGTCCGCTGCAGCAGGAAATGGCGCGTGTGATTGTGGGTCAAAAGCACCTGCTCGATCGACTGTTGGTCGCCCTGCTGACCAACGGGCACGTTCTACTGGAAGGCGTGCCCGGCTTGGCGAAGACGCTCGCGCTCAAGACCTTGGCCAATTGCATCGCACTGGATTTCAAGCGGCTGCAATTCACGCCCGACATGCTTCCGGCCGACATTGTGGGAACGATGATTTACAACCCTCAGGATGGAGCGTTCAGGACGAAGCACGGGCCGATTTTCAGTAATCTGATCCTCGCTGATGAAATCAATCGAGCGCCCGCAAAAGTACAAAGTGCGCTGCTGGAAGCGATGCAGGAACGCCAGGTAACGATTGGCGATGAAACCTATCGGCTGCCCACTCCATTCCTGGTGCTTGCCACCCAGAATCCCTTGGAACAGGAGGGAACCTATCCGCTGCCCGAGGCGCAAATCGATCGATTCATGATGAAGGTGATCGTCACCTACCCAAACCGCACCGACGAGCGCGCCATTCTGGATACCATGGCGACGACCGAAGCCATGCTCGTTCCCCGAGCGGTGGTGAGCGCGGCGCAAATCCTCGAGGCGCGCCACGTCGTCAACACACTGTACGTCGATGACAAGATACGCGATTACATCGTTGATCTGGTGCTCGCAACCCGTCCCCCGATCGCAGCGTCATTGAATTTGAACGGCTACATCCAGATCGGCGCCTCGCCGCGCGCGACGATTGCCCTGACCTTGGGCGCTCGGGCCATGGCTTTCTTGAGCGGCCGTCATTTCGTGATCCCGCAGGACGTCAAATCGATAGCACTTGACGTGCTCCGTCACCGCGTCTCGGTGACGTACGAGGCGGAGGCGGAAAATATCTCCTCCGAGAATATCGTCGAGAAAATTCTCGATGCCCTGCCGGTGCCTTGATGATGCGAGACCCCGCCAACTCGAACAAGGCCATCATGAGCAGCATGCGGCAGCTGGAGATCCGCACGCGCCGCATGGTCAATGACAGTCTCGCCGGCGCCTATCATTCGGTATTCAAAGGCCGCGGAATGGACTTCGATGAGGTGCGCGAGTACACCCCCGGCGACGAGGTCCGCACCATCGATTGGAATGTCACCGCCCGGGCCGGCCGGCCCTTTGTAAAGAAGTTTACCGAGGAGCGTGAGCTCACCATCTTTTTGCTCGTGGACATCAGCGCTTCCGGCAATTTCGGATCCGGGGCGGCCAGTAAACGCGACCTGGCTGCGGAACTTGCCAGCGTCTTGGCATTCTCCGCGATTCGCAACAGCGACAAAGTGGGTTTATTGCTCTACACCGACCGAGTCGAGCGCTACCTGCCGCCGAAGAAGGGGCGGCGTCATGTACTGCGAGTGGTCAGGGATATCCTCTATCACATGCCTCAGGCCACGGGCACGGATACCGTCAAGGCGCTTGATGTCGCGAACCGGCTGCTGCACCGGCGCGCGATCGTGTTCCTCATATCAGACTTCGAGACGAGCGCGGAGCCGACAGCCGCCCGCGCCGAATTGCGCCGCGCCATGCGCCGCACCAATCGCCGCCACGATCTGGTTGCCGTGCATATCGAGGATCCCCGCGAAAAGGAACTGCCGAATGTGGGCATCGTTGCGCTGGAAGATGCGGAAAGCGGCGAGGTCATCGAACTCGATACCGCAAGCCGCGCCGTGCGACAGCGTTTCAAAGAGCTGTCCTTGGAGAGAAGCCATCGACTGGTGAGCGATTTTCGCTTCGAGGGCATCGACACTTTGCAGTTGCAGACCAACGCACCCTACATGCCGGCTTTGCAACGGTTCTTCAAAACTCGAGAGCGCAGACGCCGATGAGCGGACATCTTTCAGGGATCCGCGCCGCGGCGGCGGCGGCTGTCATGGGCGCAGTCCTGGGGGCCGGCCTGTGGGCCGCGCCGGCGCCTGCGGCACAGCCCGACGTGTCCGCGGCGTCGACTGCAAGCGCTGTCAGCTCGGCGGAAGATATTCGCGACATCCGTGGGCCAAAGCTATTGTTGGCCGACTGGGTACTGCCGGCTCTCATAGCAGGCGCGGCCATCATCGCTGTCGCGATTTATGGCGTTTGGCGCCGGCGGCGCAACCGCCGTGCGCATGTGTTATTGCCTTACGAGGTCGCGTTGCAGCGCCTCGAGCAGATCCGCACTCTGATGCAGCCCGCTCGAGCACGCGAATTCTCCACCGCGGCGTCTGACATCGTGCGCAGCTACATCGAGCAGCGATTCGATGTCACTGCCACGCGCCGAACCACGGAGGAGTTCCTGCGGGATTTGCTTGAAACGCCGAATGCACCGCTTGTCCGGCACCAGCCGCTGCTCGGAGAATTTCTGCTTCAGTGCGATTTCGTCAAATTCGCGGCGATGTCGCTCAACGAGCAAGATATGGAATCTCTGCGCCAAAGCGCGCGCGTTTTCATATTGGCAACGGCGGGGACGGAAGAAGCATCCCCGGCTCGGGAGGTTCATGACGCACTTCCTACAGCCTGAATGGTTTTGGCTGCTGGTGTTGCTGCCGATGGTGATGCTGTGGCGCGGGCGGCGCGGTCCGATCGCCGCCATCGAATATTCCGATGTCAGTCTGGCACGCGAGGTTGCCCGCGCCAGCCGCAATCGAATCGGGCGTCTTCTATGGGTGTTGCCGATTCTTGCCTGCGCTTTGATGATAGCCGGACTCGCTCGTCCTCAACGGGCTCATAGCCGGACTGAGGTCACTGCGAACGGCATCGACATCGTGCTGGGGCTGGACGTTTCCGGATCGATGCAGGCGTTGGATTTCAAAATTGACCGCGAGCGAGTCAGCCGCATCGAAGTGGTCAAATCGGTGGTTTCGAAATTCATCGATGAGCGGCCCGACGATCGCATAGGCCTCATTGCCTTCGCGGGCGCCCCTTACCTGGTCAGCCCCATGACGCTCGATCACGATTGGCTGCAGCAAAATCTGGAGCGTGTCAGCATCGGTGCCGTCGATGATGGCACGGCGATTGGCTCGGCAATCGCTGCCTGTGTCAATCGCCTGCGCTTGACGCCGGCGAAATCAAAGGTGGTGATTCTGCTAACGGATGGGGTCAATAACACCGGCAAGATCTCGCCGCTGGCGGCCGCCGAAGCTGCCAAGGCAATGGGGGTGAAAATCTATACCATTGGAGTGGGCGTGCGTGGCAATGCGCCTGTTCCGATAAGGGACGCCTCGGGAAACACGCGGCTGATCACGGTCAAGGTGGATGTGGACGAAAAGACCCTTCAGGCGGTGGCCGACGAGACCGGCGGAAAGTTCTACCGCGCGACGGATACCGATTCGCTGCAGAAGATCTACGAGCAGATCAATCGCTTCGAGAAAACTGCGCAAACGGTGCAAAAGTTCGAGCGTACTGAAGAGCTGTATCCGTGGGCGCTCATACCCTCACTGGCGATTCTCGGGCTGGGTCTGACCTTGCAGCAAACTTGGGCGAGGAGGCTGCCGTGAGATTCAGCAGCCCTGGATGGCTGGCGGCGGGACTCCTCGCAGCTGTGGCAATCATCTGGCTGTGGCGCCTGTATGACGCCCGCCAAGACGCCGCGCTCGCGAAGTTCGTGTCAGCGCACCTGCGCCGTCAATTGACCCGGTCCATATCGCTCGGCAAGCGAAACGCGCAGCGTGGCTTGTTCCTTGCAGCGCTGATCTGCCTATTCGTTGCTCTTGCGGGACCGCTCGTAGGATTTCGCTGGGAACAGGTCAGCCGCCGGGGAAACGAAATCATTTTTGCGATCGACACCTCACGCAGCATGTCGACACCGGACGTCAGGCCGAATCGGCTGACGCGCGCAAAGCTTGCGATCGATGACTTTGCAAAGCAACTGGACGGCGACGCGGTTGGCATCGTGGCATTCGCGGGAACCGCCTTCTTGGCATGCCCCATTACGCTGGACTATGGCGCGCTGCGCGAATCCTTGGATGCGATCGACACCAACACGATCCCGCGCGGCGGCACGAATATTTCAAGCGCCATCCAGGCGGCACAGATTGCGCTGCGCCGGCGGCCCGCAAGCGATAAAATATTGATTCTTGTAACCGATGGAGAGGACCTTGAGGGTGGTGCTGTGGAGACCGCTCGAGGGGCGGCACAGTCCGATGGACTCAAGATCTACACGGTCGGCGTGGGAACCGCGGCCGGCGATTTGATTCCGGTTGCGCAAGCGCAAGGCGGCGGATTCGTCAAGGACGAGACCGGGGCATTCGTCAGGTCGAGGCTGGATGAACCGGCCCTGAAAGCCATTGCCGCCGCGACCGGCGGATTCTACGTGCCTCTGGGGACGCAGGGAGAGGGCTTGGAATTCGTGTTCAAGACCGTTCTCGGATCAATCGCGAAACACGATCTAGCGTCTCGGCAACAGAGAATATACACCGAACGATATCAATGGCCTCTGGCGGCATCTCTTGGAATGTTGCTCACCAGTCTTCTCATCGGGACGCGCCGGCGGGAAGGCGCACGAGGCTCGGCAACATCCAAGGCGGCGGTCATGTCCGCACTCATTTCAATAATGGCGTGGCACGTCCAACCTGCGCGGGCCGCGGGCGAGAACACACCGGCCGCGCAAGGCGCCCAAGGCGCACCCGTGCCCGACTCGAAGCGGCCGGTACTGGAATATAATGCCGGTACTGCAGCGTACAGAGCCGCCCAGTTCCCGCAAGCCGCGCAATCGTTCCAACAGTCCATCAGCCATGCACCGTCGAGCGGTTTGAAGCGATTGGCCGTCCAAGAAGACGCTTACTTCAATCTCGGCAATGCCCTGTATCGCGCCGGACAGAAGACTGAGCAATCTTCCCCTCAGGAAACACTGCAAAAGTGGAACGATGCGGTGAAGGCCTACGAGACCGAACTGCAGTTGCGTGCCGATGATGCGGACAGTAAGTTCAATCGAGATCTGGTGAAGCGCAAAATCGATGCGCTCAAGCAGCAGCAGAATAACAACCAGCAGCACAAGGGCCCCGGGCAGGGCGGCCAACCGCCGAAAGGGGACCCGCCGCCGCAAGGGGGCCAACCGCCGCAAGGGGGCCAACCGCCGCAAGGAGGCCAACCGCCGAAAGGGGACCAACCGCCGCAAGGGGGCCAACCGCCGCAAGGGGATCCTCCGCCGCAAGGAGGCCAACCGCCGCAAGGGGACCCTCCGCCGCAAGGCGATCAGCCCCCGAAGAGTGCGGGCCAACCACCCGCTGCGCCCAATGCCGGCGAGCCTCAGGGTTCAGATGATGACAAACGGGCGGCCGACAATCAGCGCGTACCCGGTCAGATGACCCAGGAAGAAGCACGCGAACTGCTCGATTCGGTGAAGGGAGACGAACATCGTTCTCTCGGAGTTCCAGTGGCGCAACGCACTGCCGTTCAGCCGCCGGACAAGCCATTCAAGAATTGGTGATGAGCAAGAAACGCATTCACGGAGGGTGGCTGATCGCGCTTGTCGGCTTGCTCGTTTCAGCAGCGCCCGCCATCGCTGATGACCCCCTGGTGTATGCCACCATCCAGCCGGCGCAAATCACGCTGGGCGATTCGGCGAGGTTTACGATCACCAATTTAGGGGATGGCAGGACCCCCATCACCATGCCGGTGGTGTCGGGGTTGCAATTCGAGATCATCGCCCGTACCCAGCAAATCGAATTGATCAACGGGACAACGCTTCCCTCCTCATCGATCGTGGTGCGCGTAACGCCGCAAATGGCGGGGATCTTCACCATTCCAGGTGTCACGCCCAAATCACAGCCTCTCGTGCTGCAGGTCAATCCGCCCCCCGGTAGCGAGGGAGCGCCCCGACCCAGCGGCCCCACGGCGAAGCCCCCGCCCATTCTGGCCGGCGGATCCATACCCAAGGGGGTTCATTTGACCGAAGACGGCTCCGCCTATGTGCGCCTCGGCATCCCGAAGCGCGAGGTATATGTCGGCGAGGTTGTGCCGGTCGACATAGAAGTGGGGATGCGGTCCGGATTCGTCACCCGGTTCAATGGCCCGCCGAAACTGACGGGAGAGAACTTCACGCTCAACAATAGTCTCTTGCGCGAACCGGAGCGCAGCGAAAGATTGATTGACGGTCAGGCCTTTGTACTGCTTACCTGGCACAGCGCTTTTTCGGTGGTGAAGCCGGGCAGTTTCCCGCTTTCGGTTGAGGTGCCGCTCCGGGTGAAACTTAGGACTCAACCGCGGCGAGAGTCCGCCCTCGACGATAAGTTTGGCGATCCATTCTGGCAAAATTTCTTCGGTCCCAGCGTGCTCAAGGACATCAACGTTGACAGCCCATCGCAGGAACTGAAGGTCTTGGAACTGCCCGCCGAGGGACGTCCCCCTGATTTTCACGGAGCGATCGGCACATTCGCAATCGCGAGCGATGTTTCACCGGTCAAAGCGGACGCCGGTGATCCGCTGACCTTGACGATGCGGGTGGTGGGTTCCGGCAACTTTGATCGGGTGGACAGCACCATGCTCGATCATGTCGAGCAGTGGAAGACCTACCCGCCGAAATCGACATTCAAAACCGATGACCCGATGGGGCGCAAAGGCGAGAAGGTATTCGAACAGCCCCTCATCGCTTCGAAGCCGGGAGCGCAAACTCTTCCCGCGCTCAGCTTCAGCTATTTCGATCCCAACACCAAGCGCTACGAAACAGTTCACAGCTCACGGCTCAGCGTAACGATCTCGCCGTCCCTGGCCGACAGTACGCTGGCGGCCCCGCAGGCCGCAGCAAGCGCTGTTTCAGCGGACGCAAATATACTGGCACCGGGACTCAAGGCTGATCACGCCGCTGCGCAGTCATTGGTGAGTTCGCTGACTCCTCTGTACTTGCAGCCGCGCTTTCTGGCAATTCCCTCACTGTTGGCATTGGCCTTTGCCGGAGGCTGGGCCAAGCTTCGACGACGCAGCCATCCCGCCGAGCGCGTCTCAACGCGCAACCGCATGGCGTCGAAGATGAACCGGCGTCTGCTTGCCCAAATGGAAGCCGCAGCTCGTGCTGGGAATCCGCCGCTGTTTTTCATTGCAGCACGCGCCGCTCTACAACAATCGCTTGCCGCGCGCTGGCAGCTGGCGCCCGATGAAGTCACGGCGGCCGAAGTGCAAGCCCGCTTGAGCGACGACGATGACATCCGGCAGGTGTTTGCCCTTTCGGACGAATCACAGTATTCGGGTCGTGATCTCAATTCCACCGATTTTGCGCGATGGATGCGCGCCGTGCGTCAGCGGTTGGCCGCCGAGCAAGCCCGATGAAAAATGGTATTCCCTTGGCGGCATTGGCTTTGGGCCTCGCTCTGATGGCGGAAACGGTTCACGCGGAGCCCGCGCAAGTCGGCTATTCCGCAGCGGGTCTATACAACCTGGCAAATGCCTACGCACGCCAAGGCAAGCCGGGCATGGCCGTCCTGAACTACGAGCGGGCGAGCTTGCTCTCACCCAATGACCCCGACATCGACGCCAATTTAAGCTACGTTCGCGCCTCTTCGCATTTGCCGGCGCCGTCGCGAAGCGCATTCGAGCGCATGGTGCGAATCGCCAGTCCCTTTGCTCTATCGTGGATCGGCGTCATGGGACTGGTGCTCGTGTGCGCCGGCGCGCTGGCGGCACGATTGACGTCCCGACATCGACGGCTGCATCGTTTAGGGATGCTGCTCGGAATCTGCATGCTCAGCCTGACGGTGGCGAACGGTATCGCCCTGTGGCCGATACTGCACGAAGGGGTTGTGATCACTGGGGCGACTCCGGTGCGCGTATCGCCCGTTCCAATGGGGGATTCGCTGTTTGTGCTGCCTGAGGCGGAGACCGTGAGAATTGCCGCGGAGCATGAGGGCTTTTTGCTCATCGAGACCAGTGCCGGGCGCAGCGGTTGGGTGTCGCGCTCGAGTGTCGCCCCGGTCGTGATGCAAAAGTAATGTCGCGTAACCCATTGAATTGATTCTGACGGTTGTCCCATCGCACGCGGCGACCAAGCCGGTGTGTCTTAGGTTCGCTACCGCACAGACGCGAGAGGCGCAAGAGTTACCATTCCTGCGTAAATCCCGCGATAGGGAGAGAAGCATGGCCGACGTGTACGTTTACCGATTCACCGGTTGGGACGGGCCGATGGAGCCCGGTAGCAGAACGCGGCGCGCCACGCTTGAAGCGATCAGGGAAATCGGCGATCCCATCATGGAGTCGCGGATCGTCGTGGACGATGCCGAGCTGGATTCCAAGGGTTTTTTCCGCGGCAGCGTTGCCGATGACTTGGATCCCATGGAGGATCTAACGAATGAAATCAACTCGCTCAATCTGCGCGCCGAAGCGCGTGATAGCGAAGCGCTGATTTTAGAGGAAGGCACCGGCGGCGCGCGCAGGTACATGCTTCAATTGGAGAGCCGCGAACTGCGCAAGCAAGCGCATAAGCTGCAGCGCCGGCAGAAGCAGCAAAGGCAGTCCGAATTGGCGGCCGCCGAGTCCGGCGATCACAGCGATATGCTGGCCTTCGCGCGGCTTGGCAATCGCCCAACCGCCGGCTAGAAACGAGGTTTCCGCGCGCCGCTAAATTTACCGTCAGTGCGGTCGCGTAGATTTGTGCGCGCCCGTATGAAGCGGAAGCTTTGTGGACGAGTCATCGGATTTTCGCAAGGGACCGCGGCCGTCTTTCGGATTGGTAACGCCGTCTTCCTTGAGATTCTTGGGCGGCGTCGTGCTCGATGGGCGAGTTGCTTTGTCCGGCATGGTGTTTCTCCAAAGCCTTGTCTATAGGATAAGACCGTTGCGCAGTGCGTACGCGGTCATGTCTGCATTGCTCTTGAAATCCATCTTCTCCAAAATGCGCGATCGGTAAGTGCTTATCGTTTTGACACTCAGGCTCAGTTCGTCGGCAATATCTCCAACGCCGGCTCCCGCGGCCAATTTGCCGAATATTTGAAATTCTCTGACGGATAACCGGTCATGTAGGGGTTGGTTTTGATCGCTGGAAGATTCAAGGTCTGCCGCCATCGATTCCGCAAGCGACGCGCTGACATATCGGCGCCCGACGAGCACCGTGCGCACTGCTTTCAGAAGTTCCTCGGGCGAACCGCCTTTGGATAGATAACCGCTGGCGCCCGCCCGAAGGACGCTTCGCGCGTATTGCGCCTCGGGCAGGCCGCTCATGATCAATACGCGCACTTTTGGAAATCCACTCGTCACGTGCTTCAAAATATCCAATCCGCTGCGGTCGGGCATATGAATGTCCATCAGCAGCAAGTCCCATTCATGGCGGCGCAGCTGGTCCAAGGTTTCATTGCCGCTCGCGGTTTCACCAATGGCGGTGATACCGGCCTCGGCCTCCAGGAATTGCTTGTAACCCGCCCTGACTACGGCGTGATCGTCGGCAATGAGTACTCGCGACATGGTGAATCCCTTTGTTGGGAAATCCGTGGTATTTCGCGTGTTATCACCCGGGTGTTGGCTTGGCGCAAGGCCGAATTTCCCAAAACCGCCGTCGGGAACCTCCTACACGCAAACCGAATACCCCCTACGACCGTGTTGCTCAACCGTGTAAAGTCAGAAAGCGTGGAAAAGCGCCGAGCACCGTGACAGAACCCACAATCAAAATAACCAGCACCGCCTCTGACGCCAAAGTTACCCATTTGGGCGTCCTGCGGCAGCTGGGGCTGGTGATTCGTGCGATCTTCAGCTCGCCGGTGGGGAAGACGGTGGCGGTTTTGATGGTCGTCATCCTCCTGGTCATCATTGTTACGGCCTATGGGCAGATTCGGCTCAACCGATGGAATAAGCCCTTCTACGATGCTCTGTCGCGGCGCGACTTGCGGGATTTTCTCTTTCAGCTCGGCGTGTTCTTCGTCATTGCGGGATTACTCCTCGTCTTCAACGTGACTCAGCGCTGGCTTCACGAGACCCTGCAAGTCAAGTTGCGCGAAGGCTTGGTTCGCAGTCTTCTTAAAGATTGGCTGTTTCCGCGGCGCGCCTTCTGGCTTGCCAATGCAGGATCGATCGGCGTCAATCCGGATCAGCGCATTCACGAGGATGCGCGGAAACTGTGCGAACTGTCGGCCGATCTTGGCGTCGGGCTGGTGCAGGCCTCAATCTTGTTTGGCATGTTTGCCGGCGTGCTCTGGGGTTTATCGAGCGACTTCTCATTGCGTTTCGGCGACCGGGACTATGCGATTCCCGGCTTCATGCTGTGGGCTGCCATAATCTACGCAACCGGCGGCTCGCTCTTGAGCTACTGGGTAGGACGAGGGCTCATCAATCGCAATGCCGAGCGATACGCAACCGAGGCCAACCTGCGATTTTCGCTGGTGCGCGTCAACGAGCACGTCGATGACATTTCCCTGGCGCAGGGCGAACCCGACGAGAGGCGCCGGATTGAGCGGCATCTTGTCGATGTGCTGCGCGCAACACGGCGCATCGTGTGGGGTCACACCAATCTCACCTGGGTCACGTCGGGGTTCGGTTGGGTCACGCAGGTTGCGCCGATATTGGTTGCGGTGCCGCTGTATTTCACGGGAAAGGTTTCGTTCGGCGGACTGATGATGGCGGCGGGTGCTTTTACCCAGGCGCAATCGTCGTTGCGCTGGTTCGTCGACAATTTCAGCGTCATTGCCGACTGGCGAGCGACATTGCTTCGAGTGGCGAGTTTTCGTCATGCGGTGATCAGCACCCACGAACCCCGAGGATTTGAAAGCCGCATCGCCTATGCTGAAGGAGATCCGGGGACGATTAAAATCGATGACCTCGAAAGCGTGTCCTCCGCACACGCCGACATGCTCAGGGAATCGAGCGTGGTCTTCACGGCCGGCGCACGCGTCCTGATCTTGGGCGCACCGGGAACGGGCAAAACTCAGCTTTTCCGAGCGTTGGCAGGCTTGTGGCCGTGGGGCACGGGGCGCATTACCCGTCCGCGAGGCGAGCAGATATTTTACTTGCCGCGCGGCACGCCGTATCTGCCTCGCGGAAGTTTGCGCGAGGTCCTCGCCTATCCGTTGAAGGCCGACAGTTTCGAGGCAAACGCTTTTACGCGCGCGCTGTTCCGGCTCGGGCTTGAACGTCTCACGCCGCTGCTCGATGAGACCCGGCGCTGGGATCGGGAGCTAAGCCAAGACGAGCAACTATGCCTGGTGTTTGCACGGATGTTGATCCAGACACCGCCCTGGGTACTCATTGACGGTACCTTTGGTGCGCTCGACGATGATGTTCTCGAATTGGTCATTGACGTCTTCACCAACGAACTCAAGCTTACCAGCGTCATTCACATCGGCGGTGCCGGGGAGGCGCACGCTCTGTTTTCGAAAATCCTGCATCTGGTCAAGGCGCCCAGGACGGCGGCAGAGTCGAACGAACAGGCAGGCGATGCTGACCGGGCGACGTCGCCGAAAGAATCCGGAAATCCGCCGTGAAAAAGCCGCCGATTCAAGGTTTCACCGCTCATCGTGCGTTCGCCGCAGGAATCTTCGTCTTGCTTTTGTTCCTCGCCGCTTCTCCGGTACGGGCCGCGGTGGAATTTGATTTTCGGCCGCCCGCGACGGCAACGGATCCCAAGGCAGGCGCGATCATGAGCGATTTGGCGGCAAGGCTCATTCCCGTTTACCAAGATCCGGATCCTGAAAGGTATCTTGCGAACCTTTCTGCGCTGCAAATGGCCGTCGGCGACTATGCGGCGGCTGATATCTCGCGGCAATCGCTGCGCGAGCGACGGCGAAAATCGGATTTTGGCCACCCCGTCGGGCGGTGGCTGGTATACGACATATACGCGCACGCCAAGGCGCTGGAGACGCAACATCGATTTACCTTTGCGGAGGCGCTGACCACTTCGTTCCGGGAGGCGATCCACCGCCTCAACGACCACGATGCCCACGCCGTCACTCAATGGCTCGGTGAGCCGCCCTCCTTTTATCAGGAGGCATTGCAAAGAGCACTTGATCAGCAGCGCTCCAGCGACAGCATTGATCAAGCCGACGCGGTGGAACTGATCTGGAAATACGTCAGGTTCGATGCCTATCGGACCTTTGGCCCGCTGGTCGTTTTGCTCAACGCCGAGGACGACCATCAACGCTATACGGTCGACAATGAAATCGTCATCCAAACCCCGAATGGGGCCAGTATTCCCGTCGTCGTAATTCGACCAAACAGCCTCCCCGATCCGCTGCCCACGCTGCTGGAGTTCAGGATCGATGACTCGCAAAGCCTTGCCAAAGACTGCGCCGCCCATGGCTATGTGGGAGTCGTGGCCTATGCGCGCGGCAGGCAAAAGAGCAGCGCTGGATTCACGCCCTTTCAGCATGACGGCGAGGATGCGCGTGCCGTGATCAATTGGATCGCCAAGCAGACGTGGAGCGACGGCCGCGTGGGAATGTATGGCGAGGGCTATAGCGGCTTTGTCCCGTGGGCCGCCGCCGCCAAAAATCTGCCCGCTGCCCTCAAAGCCATCGCCACGTCGGCACCCAATGCACCCGGAATCAATGTGCCCATGGAAGGTAACATCCCGAACAACTCGGCATACGCGTGGTCGCTCGAAGTGAGCGGCGCCGGCATCGCGGAGGGCAACGATGACGATGCCGCGCAGTGGCGCGCTCTCGATCAGAAGTGGTATCGCAGCGGACGACGTTACCGCGACATGGGCCGGCTCTACGGCAAGCACAACCCGATTTTCATTCGCTGGCTGAACCACCCAAGCTACGATGCATTCTGGCGGCAGATGGTGCCGTATCGCGAACAGTTCGCCAAGATCGGCATTCCGGTTCTCACGATGACCGGGTATTTCGCGGCAAGCGAACCGGGCGCTCTGTACTATTTTGCGCAACATCATCGGTATAACCCACATGCCGACCATACGTTGATCATCGGTCCCTACGATGACGCCATGATGCAGCGTGGCGCGTCGGCCGAGTTGCATGGCTATCAAGTCGACGCCGTGGCGCGCGTGGATTTTCGGGAACTTCGCTATCAGTGGTTCGACCATGTCTTCAAGGGCACTGCGACGCCGGCCTTATTGACGGACAACGTCAATTACCAGCTCATGGGGGCGAACGAATGGCAGCATGCGCCGTCGCTCGACGCCATGGCAGGCAAATCGCTGAGGTATTATCTGGCCGGTGCCGCATCCGGCACGAATCACCGGCTGACTCAACACAAAAAAACCAATGATGCGTTCGTCCAACAGACCGTCAATTTCATCGATCGCACGGACGCCGCCTGGACGCCGTCTGCCGATTTCATCAGCAGGAGCCTCGCACCGCGTCATGGCACGATATTTATCAGTGAGCCGCTGGCCAAGACCACCGAGTTCAATGGGTTGTTCTCGGGTCGACTCGATTTCACCGTCAATAAAATGGACATGGACCTCAACATCTCGCTGTATGAACTTCTCGCCAACGGCGACTATGTCCGTCTGTTCAGCCCGCCTTACGAATTTCGCGCGAGTTATGCACAGGACCGCGCTCACCGGCACATTCTCAAGGCGGGAGAACGTCAGCAGTTAACGTTCAAGAGCGAGCGAATGACGAGCCGACAGCTACAGCCCGGCAGCCGCCTGGTCATGGTCCTCGCCATCAACAAGCGGCCGGACCGCGAGATCAATTACGGTACGGGAGGCGACGTGAGCGAGGAATCCATCGCCGACGGCAAGATCCCGCTCAAAATTCGCTGGTACAGCGACAGCTACGTCGACATTCCGGTTCGGCGATAGCCAACGACTTCCTGGCGGCGCTAGGCGAGACGCCGCAAGAGGGACATCGCCGCCGCCGGATTGTGCACCTTGTGGCCGCTGATCACATACAAGTAGACATCGCGGGGCACGCCATCCGCGCGTTGCGGCGCGACGCATGGCAGCCCTTCCGGCGCAGCGCCTGACGCCCAGGCGCGCGCCCGAGAGATCCAGAGGTTGAGCGCGGCATCAGAATAGCCCGCTTCCTCCTTCGGCTTCGTCCCCATGATGCGCGCGTAAACAAACGGGGCGGTTGCATCGGCGATCTGGGGGTAATGCGAATCGCCGGCGATCACCACGCCGACGCCATATTTACGCAGCAACGCAATGAAATCCGGCGTAAGGAAGCTGTCATGTCGAACCTCGACGACGTGACGCAGCGCGCGGCCGGCCGCTTCCGGCGGCAGAAGCTTGAGAAATGCTTCAAAGTCGGCCGGCTCGAATTGCTTGGTGGGCAAGAACTGCCAATTGATGGCACCGAGCTTGTCCTTCAGTTCCATGACACCGCCCGCCAAGAACCGCGCGATCGTGCTGCCCGCCTCGGCGAGCACGTCGCGATTCATGGCGTAGCGCGGCGCCTTGACCGAAAAAACAAAATCGTCCGGCGTTTCGTCGCGCCATTTGGCAAAGGTGGCCGGCTTCTGCGATCCGTAATAAGTGCCGTTGATCTCGATTGAAGTGAGTTGGCGGCTCGCGTATTCGAGTTCACGTTTTTGCAAAAGGTCGCCGGGATAGAAGGTGCCGCGCCAGGGCTCGTAGGTCCAGCCGCCGACGCCGATTCGAATCGTACCGGTAACTCCCTTAGCGGACATTGTTGAAGCTCCTCACCATGTCATCCGTCACCGACAGGAAGGTAGCATTGTATGACGGCGCGTGTGGGCAATTCCCCGACACCGCTGCGCCATGTCGTCAATAATTCATATCCGCAGAATGGAACCTTTGCCGCGCAAGCTTGGTCGGTAGACAGATGGACTCAAGCCTGCCGGCAGCGCCGCATATCCGGGTATTCATCGTCAGCAATGTGCGACTGCATCGGGAGGGCCTGGCAGCGCTGCTGCGCGAGAGTCCCGCGATTGATGTGATGGGCGCGATCAGCATGCAAGAAACGCAAGACGCGCCGCCGCAAGTGGCGACCGATGTCGCTCTGGTTGATGGCCTGTCGCCCGGTGATGCGGACATCGTCGCGGCGCTTCGAAAAATCTGCGCGGAGATGCGAATCTTGGCGGTCGGAATTGGCGACACGACCAGCGAAGTGCTCGCCTGCGCCGCCGCCGGCATCGACGGTTATGTGCCGATGGATGCCGGATTGGGCGACATGGTGACCGCCATCGAGAATGTTGTGCGCGGGGAATTGGCTTGCTCGCCCAAGGTAGCGGCATCTCTCTACCAGCGCATCGCCTTCCCCGGCTTCTCCAGAGCAGTGACCCCCCCCAATCATTTGACCATGCGTGAGCTGCAGGTGGCCGATTTGATCAATCGCGGCTGCCCCACAAAGGAAATTGCCTGGCGCCTCGGGGTTCAACCTTGCACGGCGAAGAACCACATCAGAAACATTTTGCACAAGCTTGAAGTTCGCCGCCGCGGCCAAGCCGTAGCAAAGCTGCGAACTTTGCTCGGCGGGCGCTTTACGGCAGGCTAGGGGAATCACATGCATCTTCCCCCTCACAGCCACAATCCTGCGGCACGCAACTGCAGTATGGCTTTCATGGCGTTGCCCAGATATGCCTCCGGCGGCGCGAAGGGCGCCTGCAGCGTGCCAAGACTGGACGCCGTGGCCATCCCGCTGCCAAGAAACTGTTGGCTGATGGGCAGCAGGCCCGGCACCTGCTGAAGGTCGGGAAGTCCTGCGCCGACGCGGTTTGGGTCGACCTGTGCATAGGGTATCGCCGCAACGCGAAGAAACTCGTAAAGCGTCGAGACCCGCTGATCTGCGCGTGCCCCATAATTGATGCTTTGTAGCATGGGATGGTGCGCGAGCAGCAAAGCTGAGAACCCAACGACGTGGGAGGCTGCCATCGATGTGCCGTCCCAGACCGCATAACCTCCTCCGGGGACGCTTGAAAGGACGGCGACACCGGGCGCACACACGCCAACCTGCGGACCCCAGCCGCTGAAGTTGGTGGCATAAATTCCCGAGAATGCGATGGGTTGCGGCAGGGCCCGTTGCGCATGGCGGGTATCCTGCGGATATTCGCCGAGCTTCCCCACTGCAGACACCGTCAATACGCCGGGCACGTTGCCTGGAAATTGCACCGCTCCCCCGGTATTTCCAGCTCCCGTGATGCAGGCGATGCCGCTCAAGCGAGCTTCGGTGATCTTCTGCGCCACGAGTTCGGAGAAATGCTCGGTGCTGACGCCGATTTGCACGATGTCCAAGCGTCTTTCGATGCATTGGCCCAACGCATCGATGAGGTCGCTGAAGTGCCCGCCGGGCACGACTTTGAATACATGCACTTCGGCGGCCGGCGCGCAGCCGATCATCTCGGACGATGCGGCCGCAGAGGCGGCGACAATGCCCGCGCAGTGAGTTCCCTGTCCCAACTCGTCGGATCTCCAGCTCTGCGGGTCCCGATCGCGGGTGAGATCCACGCCCCGTACGATATGACGGAGCAGCGGGTGAGAGGAGTCGCAGCCCGAATCGATCAGGCCGATCTTGGTACCGGTGCCATTCCAGTCGGCCGGTGCTCGATCAAATTTCATGATGCGCTGGCCCCAGCCATGGGGGCGCTCACCTGCAATACCCCTCGAGGTTGGATCCAAGGGGCTTAGCCGAATGACGTTGACTTGCTCGGTTTCAAGCGAGGGATTTCGAATGTACCGTTCCCAATGATCTGCCGCGGGACGCACGGAGACCGAGTGAATGCCGGCGCCGTCGACGGCGTGGGTCTGCAGGCTTGCCTGCCCCGAGGAGTCAGTGACGGCTTGGGCCGGAAAACCGGGTCCATAAAGCGTGATAACCGCGTTCGCGAGCGGGCGCTCGCCTTCGCCAAGAATGCGGAAGCGCAATTCGCGGCGCGGGCGAAGAAATGGCAGCGTCTGCACGGCCGACTGCCAGCTGATGGATTCCGGTATGAGCATGTCTGAGTAACCGAGCGGCGCGTCAATTTCGACGATGACATGGGGCGGTGCATTCTGGCGTAAGGCTTCCCCGCGCTGCTCATCCATTCGAACGACCACGGTCTCCGATGACACGGCGGGGGCTGATGACACGGCGGTAGTCGGGTTCATGGGGTCCATCGACGCGAGGCCCGGCAGGCGGCGAATGATTTCCACGCCATCCATTTGCGCAAGCCGCTCGAGAAACGGGTCGCCGGGCAGCGACATGATCCCGGGCAACGATCTGAATCCAATCAAATATCGTTGCTTGCGGCGTACAACCGTGGCAGAAGTCTTGTCACCCGTGCGGGAGCTCTCGTCTTCGGCCACGCCGCCGACCTGACTCGGTTTCTTTGCGTGGGCTGATCTTGCTGTCTGACCCGGATCATCTTTTTGCTCTGCCATGACAATTCTCCTGCCTCGGTTGTGTTCACCCATCTTCAGTGCATCAATGCATCGTGATACCGGGTACGAAGTTCGCCCCCATCTGGCTCGGTATGAATGGGCTGGCGAAGGGGTTGCCGAAGGGGCTGCCAGGGCTTTGAGCGATCTGTTGCGCCGCCAGCTGCGTAAGCTGCTGTGCCAACGCGTAATGGTATTGCGCGAGCCGCTGGATAAAGTGCTGTTGCGATTGCTGCTGTTCCGGACCGGCCTGCTGTTGCCACCCGCCCGCGGATTGAGCTCCATTTGCCAACCCGTTGAGCCCGTGGGCGCCCGGCGAGTGTTGCGGCATGAAGGACTGCGAGAAGGGCTGTGAGCCGAACTGAGGCGCCAGGAATTGCTGCAGCGCCTGCTGCTGCAAAGCCGCCAGCTGGGCGGGGTGCTGCCAGTTCTGGGCGGAGTGCTGCCAGTTCGATTGTTGCGGGTAGAAATTCGGCGAGAAATTGGGAGTCGAGAAATTGGGAGTCGAGAAATTGGGATAACCGTACAACGCATTCGCGAACGGAATGCCGCCCGTGCTTCCCGGAAAACCGCCCGTGCTTCCAGGAAAACCGCCCGTGATTCCCGGAAAACCCGGTTGGCCAAAGGCTGCCTGGGGATAGCTCAAGCTTGCCGGGGAATAGAAGTTACCTTGCGGATAAAACATGTGGACCTCCGTCTTGGCTGAGAGGAAATGACTACCAACCGCAGGGCACGATGTCGCGCCGAATGCGAACGTCGGGCTGGATTGCCGATACGACGTTGAGGACAGCCTAGGGCCGGCCGGCCGAGGTGTGTATGACTCGAAGGTGCTGGGCGTTTCCCAGCCTGTATAGGTTCAGGCGGAGTGATCCTTTTGGATCATTGATTTCAAGATATCGCCTGCGCGGCGATGCGAGGCCGGGCGACGGACGACGCGCGAGCGCTCCGGTCAAGCAATCAAAGCGTTCAGATAGTTGAAGCTGATCGCCACGGACGCGAGCGGCGGTAGGCTGAACGGCGGTTCCTGTTCTGCGTAGAACTGGCGGATGTTCGAGGCATACGCTTTCGACAGCAGTCCCTTCCAGTCGATGACACCTTGTCCTACTTCGCAGGGATCGATCTGCAAACTGAAATTGGGCCGAGTGCTGGCCTTCATGTCCTTCACATGCATCGCCGTAAAGCGGCCTGGATACTGAGCCAACAGCGCGGCAGGATTGACTCCCGCTGAGGCGACCCAACCTGCATCCATTTCGAAGCTGACGAGCTCGGGATCCGTGCCCTGGACCAGCAGCGCCATGGCATTGCTGTTGCCCAACGGAGCGAATTCAAGGTTGTGATTATGATAGGCAAAGCGAAGACCCAATCGCTTCAGCGCCGCGCCCTTGGTATTGAGGTAGTCAGCGTTCCACTTCCAATCATCCACCGTCATTGCCGCGCCAAGACGTACCAGCATTTTCACCCCGCTTTCGCCCGGCATCGGGTCCTGCGTGAAGCGATCCGGGATTAAAAAGGAAGGACAGACAATGGTGCCGATTCCCATGGCGTGAGCGCCCTGCGCGAGAACGCCAAGGTCATCGTTGAGGCTCGCGCCGCCCCGAGAAGGCCGGGCGGCGACATGCGTTGAAGGACACGTCAAATTTGCGCTATCCAGGGATCGACGCCAATCGGCTGGACTGCGTTCAAGAAGACCTGCCAGTTCGACGGTCTTATAGCCGATCTTCGAAATCGCACTCAATGTGCCGTCAAAATCCCGCTTGAGGTCCTCGCCCACGGTGTACAGCTGTATTCCGATCGGAAGGCGGGTGCGCTGGAAGAAGGGATGCGCCGGCGCCGCGCCCATCGCCCGCAGGGCGAATAAGCTTCCACCCGCGAGCAGCAACTCCCGCCGCGACACTCTCATCATTTGAATTCTCCCGCCGCGCCACGCCACCAAAATCCATCATATCAGTGTTTGTTCAGGCGCGGCTGGCGCGCATCATCCTAGGCCGGCTCAATGATCTTGAGTTCGATCAGCACCCGCTGCGTTTCATCGATCCCTTGAACGCGAACTGCCTGCATTCCAAGGCGTTTGGCGGCATCGACATTGAGCAGGTTATCATCGAGGAACAGCACCGAAGCGGGACTGCAACCGAGCGATTCCACCACATGTTCGAACGCGGCCGCGTCGGGCTTGATTCGACCCGTGAGGTGCGACACAAAGTGCGTGTCGAATGCCGCACCGAGCTTCATCTCATTCTGTACGCGCGGCCAGTGCAACGCATTGCTATTGGAGAGCACGGCTCGTTGATACGAGCTCGGTATGCGCGCCAGCATTTCCAGTGTGCCTGGATAAAGCCCGGTGGGCCAATGGGTAAATGATTCCAGAAATTGTCGCGGCTCAACCGCCAGACCAAATTCGGAAGTCACCCCGATCGCGAATTCGTCGGCATCGATCTGCCCGGTCTCAAATCTTCTGACCGGCACCGACTGCAACCACCTACGCCACAACTCATCGACTGAAATCCCGTGGCCGAGCCATTCAAGCATTGCCTCAACGCCACCCAATTGCACCAGCACTCCGCCGACATCGAACAGCAAGACACGGATGTCGTTGGGCGCACTCTTGATCATCACAGCGATTATATCCACCACCTTGATAGCACGCACAACACATCCGCCACAGGGCGATGGGTGGTGCGCTTGCCCCCCGCTGCCGCAATACACCGGGATTCATGCGATAACTGTGCGCTGCTTCACCATCCGAATCGATCCACTCTGCAGGTTCTGTCAAATACCGGCGACTGCGTTCGAATATTCCCGCCGTTACAAGCCTAGGCTGGTGCCATGTTTGGCGTGGAGTGTCCGGTGTTTGCACGGTTCAAGAAGTCCTCAATCGCAAAGGCACGTGTGGGCCTCGCCTTCGGGCGTGAGCATGTCGCGGTGGCGGTCGTGCGCCGCGAGCGCGGCGCGCCGGTGCTCGAGCGTTGCGAGTTGTTGCCCATGCCCGCGGGCGGCGGCGCCAACGCGGCAACAACCGTCATCCGGGCAGCGGGGCTGCCGCGCATACCGGTCAGCACGGTGCTGCGATCCGATGACTATCAACTTGTGTTGGTCGAGGCGCCCGACGTGCCGCCTGCGGAGCTGCGCGCGGCCATGCGATGGCGCCTCAAGGACACCATCGACTTTCGCGTCGAGGATGCCGTGATTGACGTCTTCGATGTGCCCGCGCAGACCCGCGGCGGTCAGGGACGCATGATGTATGCAGTGGCGGCGCAGCGCAGCGCAGTCGAGCGGCACTCCGGCGCCTTGGCCGAGGTCCCGAGCTTCGACGTGATCGACGTTCCGGAGCTTTGCCTGCGAAATCTTGCGACTCTGCTGCCCGCGGCGGCCTCCGGCGTGGCGCTGCTGCACCTGGGCGAGACGACGGCAACCGTCATATTGGTGCGGGGAACGACGTTCTATTTCGGGCGCCAGATGGACCTGCAAGCAACCCCGCCCATCGCGGGGGGCAACGATCCCGACGCGCGGCTCGATGCGGGCAGTATCGTGCTGGAACTGCAGCGCTCACTCGACTATTACGAGCGCCATTTCGATCAGCCGCCGATCACTCGGATCGCGGTCTCGCCCAGCGGTAAACGCGCGAGTTTGCTCGCCGCGGATCTCGGTCGCGAGACCGGTTTCGAGGTCGAGACCCTCGACCTCGCTTCGTTGCTCCGGTGCGAGACATCGATTGAATCGGCCGTGGACCCCGGCTGCCTGCTGGCGGTGGGCGCGGCCCTGCGCGAGGAACATCGCTCGCTGTGAGCGGCGCCACCATGGAACAGCAAGTCAATCTTTACCAACCGATCCTGGGCGCAGAGAAGCGGATCTTCTCGGCGCGTGCCATCGGCGGCAGTCTACTGACCCTCGGCGCATGCCTCGGCGGCCTCCACGCGTTCGGCGCGTGGCGGACCGGGCGCATCGAGCGCTCGGTTGCCATCATCGAGCGACAGGTAGCGGCGGAGAGCAGCCTGCGCGACGGTGTCGGTGCGGCGCTGCGCCCGAGCCGCAGTATCGCGGAACTTCAGGCGCAGGCGCTCGAACTCATCGCCGACATCGCTGCCCGGGAGCGTGCGCTCGATCTGGTGAACCGCGACACGGCCTCGCCCGCAACCGGTTTCGCGGCGCGCTTGGAGGCGCTTGGCCGCCGGCAGATCGACGGCCTTTGGCTGCGCACCATCGTCGTCGGTTCGGGCGACGGTCTCCTTGCGCTACAGGGGGCTACAGTCGATCGGCGGCTGGTGCCGCAATATCTCGCGGCACTCGCTGAGGAACGCGCGTTCGACGGTGTGCGATTCGACAAGCTCGCAATCCGCCAGGCCAGGCGCGAGGAGTCACCCGCGCAACTCATGTTCGAGCTCGGCGCAGCCGGCCTCGATTTTCCGACTCCGGAGACTCGCAAGTGACTGGTTTCGCCGGCATGTACGATAAGGTACGACCCCTCGTCGAGCGGCTCGACGGGTTCTCTCTTCGGGAGCGCGCGCTGGTATTTGGCGCGGGCGTTGCCTTGCTCTATGTCGCGTGGCAGTCGCTGCTGATGGACCCGCTGACGGTGCGCGGGAAAGCAGCAGAGCAGCACCTCGCGGACGCGCGCCGCCAGATGACGATGAGCGAGCAGATCCGCACCGCCGTCGTGCATGACCCGGCAGTGGAGGCGGCTCTGCGCAACGGCGCGCTGGCCGCGCGTCTTGCCGCATTGGACTCCAATCTCAACTCGGTGGCGCACGGCTATGTGGCTCCCGAGCGCATGACCGAGTTGCTGCGTTCTTTGCTGAGCGAGCAGCGAGGACTCACCCTGGTGAGTCTCGCCAACCTGCCGGTGGAGAGCCTTTCACTGCCCTCGGCTTCGAAGCAGGCAGCGGCCATCGCAGCGGATGACCGCGGCCCGTTTCTGCACCCCGTCGAAATGGTGGTCGAGGGTGACTACGGCAGCGTGGTTGTCTATCTCAGAGCGCTGGAGGCCTTGCCGTGGCGCATTCACTGGCAGCGGGTCGAACTGGTCGCCGGCGACTACCCGGTCAATCGCGTTCGCATCGTTATCGGCGCACTCAGCTTGTCACGCTACTGGATGGCTGTATGAAGGGACTGCTATGGATCGGCGTGCTGACTCTGACATGGACGGCGAACGCCGAAGGATTGCACGATCCCATGCGGCCGCCCCTCGTTGAGCACCATGCGGCCGTGTCCCGTGAGTCCGCGCCCACCTTGAGCGCGGTGCTGAATTTCAACGGTGAGCGCAGCGCGATCTTCAACGGCCGTCTGGTGCACAGCGGTTCCGCGATCGACGGCTATACGATAATTGCCGTACTCGAGGACGGCGTTCGCTACCGCCATGCTGGCCAGAGCCAGGAACTGCACATGCCGCATCCAACCTCCTCAATCAAAAAGCCTGCCGTGGATGTACTCCGCGCATCGAGCGGAGTTCCCTGATGTACTCAAGACTATTGCTTGCCCTCGCACTGACGCTGATCGCATTCACACCGCCGGCACGCGGCGCCGAGGCCCGTTTCGACGTCGCGGTCTCAGACTCGCCGGCGCGTCCTTTCTTCGAGGGGCTTGCCGACGGCACCCCCTACAACATCGTGCTCGAGCCGGGAGTGGGCGGCACCATTACGTTGACGCTGAAGAACGTGACCCTGATCGAAGTGCTCGACGCCGTGCGCGAGGCGTACGGCTACGACTATCGGCGCATCCCGTCGGGCTTCGTCATCGTGCCGGCTGCGATGCAAACCCGTCTTTTTCAAGTGAACTATATCGATCTCGAGCGCCGCGGCACCTCCCGTACGCGCGTCGCCTCCGGCCAGGTCGGTCAGAGCTCGGGCGCAGCGACTCCCGGGGGTCAGACTCCGGGTTCCGACGCTCAGTCGCAAGGACTCAGCGAGCCCGCGGGTGCGGTGTTCGCTGCTCGCAACGGCGGCAAGGACGCCGACCGAATCAAAGAAATCACCGGCACCAGCATCTCCACGCGTTCGTCCTCCGATTTCTGGCCTGAGTTGGAAGCGAGCCTCAAGGGTCTGGTCGGCACGGACGGGGGCCGGGCGGTCATCATCAACGCTCAGTCCGGAATCATCGCCGTTCGCGCCAGCCCTCGCGAATTGCGCGACGTGCAGCAGTTTCTCGACAAGATCCAGGACATCGCCTCGAGGCAGGTCATCATCGAGGCGAAGATCGTCGAGGTGGAATTATCGAGCGCCTTCCGCGCCGGCATCAACTGGGCCGCCATCGCGCAGCAAGGGAGCCGTACCATCAGCGGCTTCCAAACCGGACCGCAGCAGGGATTCGGCAGTAATAATCTGCAGTTGCTGAACCAGCCCTCCGTTCCAGTGACCGTCGGCCCGGGCAACCCCGTGACCAGTGTGCTCACCAACTCGCTCGGCGGTGCGTTTACGCTGGCCGTCAACGCCGGCAGCTTCAACGCCTACGTCGAATTGTTGGCGACCCAGGGTAAGACGCGTGTGCTGTCGAGCCCGCGGGTTTCGACGATCAACAATCAAAAAGCCGTCATCAAGGCAGGCGACGATGAGTACTTCGTCACCGGGGTGTCGAGCAATACCATTGCCGGCGTCGGCGTGGCGACCAACAACAATCTGGATCTTGCGCCGTTCTTCTCCGGCGTTGCGCTCGATGTGACACCGCAGTTGTCCGGCGACGGCCAGATCATCCTGCATATTCATCCGACGGTCAGCGATGTCACGCAGAAAGTGCTGACGGTCACC
>Ga0137412_10000037_pt1 | contig 66847 bp, 51 predicted proteins | sample CZODoug2_1_16fun_FD_122160 | JGI IMG/M metagenome (GOLD analysis project Ga0137412, IMG submission 122160) | Vadose zone soil fungal communities from Angelo Coast Range Reserve, California, USA - CZODoug2_1_16fungal (Hybrid Assembly) | ecosystem: Environmental > Terrestrial > Soil > Vadose zone...
TCGATCGCCTCCGACACCCGCGTCGCGGTGATCTGGACCTCGGCTACGGGGACTGCGGCAGCGTCCCCGGCCGCTTCAGCGGCGTTCGCGAAGTTCGCTGCGCAACCGAGCAGCGGCAGCAGTGTCAGGAGGGGCGATGCCCACGTCGCGGCGACCGATCCGTTCATTGTGGCACCGACGTTACGCCGCCCAGAGGCAACACCTCCCCGAGCACCATCGATCCTCGCGCGCGTGGACGCCACGTCACCATCCCCATCTTGTTCTCCCGCTGCAGAGAATACCGGACAATGCGACCTCGGGTTCGACAAGACGACATCGCAGCGACGGCGCATACTAAGTGTCGGATGTCGGAAATGGATAGCGCGGATGGGAACGGCGCCATGGCGCGGGCGTCAGACCGTGAGCTCGGTCTGATCGATGCGTGGTGGCGGGCCGCCAATTACCTGTCGGTGGGTCAGATCTACCTGTGCGACAACCCGCTGCTCGCCGAACCCCTGTCCCCCGCGCACATCAAGCGCATGCTCCTCGGCCACTGGGGAACCACCCCGGGCCAGAACTTCATCTACGCGCACCTCAACCGCATCATTCGCGCCTACGGCCTGAACATGATCTACATCTCCGGCCCCGGTCATGGCGGACCGGCGCTGGTGGGCAACGCGTATCTGGAGGGAACCTACAGCGAGATCTATCCCGAGATCTCCGCCGACGCCGCCGGCCTCAGGAAGCTGTTCATGCAGTTCTCCTTCCCCGGCGGTATTCCGAGTCACGTCTCGCCCGAATGCCCCGGTTCCATTCATGAGGGCGGAGAGCTCGGCTACTCGCTCAGCCACGCCTTCGGCGCGGTGCTCGACAACCCGGATCTCATGGTCGCCTGCGTGGTCGGTGACGGCGAAGCGGAAACCGGACCGCTCGCGACCGCCTGGCATGCCAACAAGTTCGTGAATCCGGCCACCGATGGGGTGGTACTGCCGATCCTGCATCTGAACGGCTACAAGATTGCCAATCCCACGATCCTGGCACGCATCTCCCGCGGCGAGCTGCGCCAACTACTGGAAGGCTGCGGTTGGGCGCCTGTTCTTTTTGTCGCCGGCGAGGAGCCGCGCACGATGCACCGGCTGATGGCCGATGCGCTCGACACGGTGCTCGGGCGCATCCGGGAGATTCACGAGGCCGCACGTGTAAAGGGCAACCGCTCGCGCCCGCGGTGGCCGTTGATCGTCCTCGAAAGCCCCAAAGGCTGGACCGGGCCCAAAGAGATCGACGGACAGCGCATCGAGGGAACCTTCAGAGCCCATCAGGTTCCGCTGACCGACCCACGCACCAATCCGGCGCACCTGCGCCAGCTCGAGAGCTGGCTGCGCAGCTACCGGCCGCAGGAGTTGTTCGACGAGCAGGGCCGCCTGCGTGCGCAACTGCGCGCGCTCGCCCCCGCGGGTGAGCGCCGCATGAGCGCCAATCCGCACGCCAACGGCGGCGTGCTGCTTCATGACCTGCAGCTGCCTGACTTCCGGGACTACGCAATCGAGATGCCCGGCCCGGGTGCCGTGCAGGCCGAAGACACACGGGTGCTCGGCCGGTATCTGCGCGACGTGATCAGATTGAACGCCACGCGCAGGAACTTTCGCATCTTTGGACCCGATGAGACGATCTCGAACCGGCTCACCCCGGTGTTCGAGGCGACCGCGCGGCAATGGGATGCCGCGATGCTCGAGGGGGATGAGTTCCTCGCCGACGAGGGCCGGGTGCTCGAGATGCTGAGCGAACACCAGTGCGAGGGCTGGCTCGAGGGTTATCTGCTCACCGGCCGTCACGGGCTCTTCAACTGCTACGAGGCCTTCGTTCACATCGTCGATTCGATGCTCAACCAGCATGCCAAGTGGCTCAAGGTCAGCGCGCAACTGCCGTGGCGGCGCAAGATCGCCTCACTGAACTACCTGCTGACCTCGCACGTCTGGCGCCAGGATCACAACGGCTTCACGCACCAGGATCCGGGTTTCCTCGATCACGTCGTCAACAAGAAGGCCCAGGTGGTGCGGGTATATCTGCCCCCGGACGCCAACTGCCTGCTGTCGGTCATGGACCACTGCCTGCGCAGCCGCCATTACGTCAACGTCGTGGTGGCTGGCAAGCACCCGGCGCCGCAATGGCTGGCCAGGGATGCGGCGCTGGAGCATTGCGCCAAGGGTATCGGGCTGTGGGCCTGGGCGAGCAATGACGCCGGCGGCGAACCGGACGTGGTGATGGCATGCGCGGGGGATGTGCCGACGCTGGAGACTCTGGCCGCGGTATCGATCCTGCGGGCCGCACTGCCGGAACTGAAGATCCGTGTGGTGAATGTCGTGGATCTGATGAGACTGCAGCCCGACAGCGAGCACCCGCACGGGCTCGCCGACCGCGACTTCGACTCACTCTTCACGCAGGACAAGCCCATCATCTTCGCCTTCCACGGCTATCCCTGGCTCATCCATCGCCTCGCCTACCGCCGCCGGAACCACGTGAACCTGCACGTGCGCGGCTACAAGGAGGAAGGCACGATCACGACTCCCTTCGACATGACGGTACTGAACGACATGGATCGCTTCCACCTCGTCCAGGACGTCATCGATCGTGTGCCGCAGCTCGCCGGCCGTGGCGATTACCTCAAGGACGAAATGCGCAACCGCTTGATCGAGCATCGCCAGTACATCACCCGCCATGGCGAGGACATGCCGCTGGTGCGCGACTGGCGTTGGCACGCGCACCCACCCCCGGGCCCGCTAAGACGGTGAGGCGCCCGGGACGCAGCCGTGGCTCGGCCGCATCATCCATCGGCGCGCCACTCGGCGCGGCCGCGGCGCTGCTGCTGTGTGTTGCGGGTTGTTCGCTGATCTCCGTGAAGAGTCCGGAACGGCCACTCTCGAGCCGCGATCTGAATGCGCGCATTCTGACGCGCGAATTCTCCTACCATTTCATCGCGGTGGTCGCGCAGTGCGCCGACGACATTGCGGCGCACGACAGCGACCCCGAGGTGCTCGCGAATGCGCTGCGCTGGAAGATCGGCGCGGCGGCGGAGAGTCAGCGTGCGGCGACCCGCCTGGCCCCGATGATGGCTTTGCTCGACACCTGGGCGCTCGCCTCGCAGATGCAGCAATTCCTGTCGCCCGGGCAGCCCGGCGGCGCACTGCTCGGCTCCCGCCAGGAGGTTGCCGTGACGGCCGCGAGCGAGCTCGAGGCGGGGGCCGAGGACCTGGCCCACCGGCTGATCGCTGCCAGTGAATTCGCGCAGTATCAGCAATTCCTCGCGAGCTACACGCGCGAGCATCCGCTGCGGGATCTGCAGTTCGTGCGCGCCTCGGTCGTGCAGCTGTGGAGTCAGAAAAGCGGCGCCGACAGCAGGCTGGTCGACTCGGTCGGTACGATTGCCGAGGCGATGGAGGATGTTTCCGATCGCACCAGGCTCGCTAGCGAGGCGCTCACCCTGCAGACCATCTGGAGGACCGAGCTGGCGCTACGCGAGGCGGGCTATTCGCGCGACGAGATCCGCGCCGCGCTCAGCCAGCTCGATGAGCGCCTCGCCAGACTATCCGCAGCGGCGGACAGCGCACCGCAGCTGGTGCACGAAGCGGTAGCCGACGTCCGTAAGAGCGTGATCGATCTGCTGCAACGGGTCGATGCATCTGCGGCCTCGATCCTCGAGACGTTGCACAGCGAGCGCGCCGCGCTGGCGGCGGACGTGCGCGGCGAGCGCGAAGCGGTGGTGCTGGCGGCCGACGCCGAGCGCACGGCGATCGCCCGCGACGCAGCCAGGATTGCCGATCAGGTCGTGAAATCCTCAGGCGAGCAGGCGCGCCATCTGGTGCGCGAGGCGTTGCTGCTGCTCATCGTTCTCGCCATCGTGCTGCTGGGTCTGCCGTTCGCGGCCGGCTACCTCGTGGGCCGTGCCAGGGCCGGCCGCATAGCTGCGGATGGCAGATAGGCGGTCGGCCTAGGCGTTGAGTTTGCGCCCGCCCGCCTCATCCGCCGCCGGGACGGGCAGGCGGGAGAGCAGCTGTGTCAGCTTCGCGAGGTCGAGGGGCTTCACCAGATGCGAATCGAAGCCCGCCTCCTGCGAGCGGCGGCGGTCCGAGTCCTGGCCCCAGCCGGTGAGCGCCACCAGAGTGATCCGCTTGCCCCACACCTGCGCGCGGATGCGCCGCGCGACTTCATAGCCGTCGAGCAGCGGCATGCCTATATCGAGCAGCGCGACTTCGGGCAGGTGCCGCTCGGCGGACTCGAGCGCGAGGCTCCCGTTGCTGGCGCTGAAGACTTCGTGGCCACCCAGCTCCAGAACCGTCGCCAGGGTCTGCAGCGCGTCGGCGTTGTCGTCGGCGACCAGTATGCGGCGGCGCACCGGGGGCGCATCCTCGGGTGCGGTGGATGCCCTGCCGTCCCCGGACTGTGTCGCCTCGAGGAGCAGCGGCAGCCGGATCACGAATTCGCTCCCCAGGCCCGCGCCCTCGCTATGCGCGGCGATGCTCCCGCCGTGCATCTGCAGCAGCCGGCGCACCAGGGCGAGGCCGATCCCGAGCCCGCTGTGCGGGTGATCCGAGCGGCGGTCGAGCTGGGTGAACAGGTCGAAGATCCGCGGCAGCACCTCAGCGGGGATGCCGATGCCGTTGTCGCGCACCCGGATTTCGACCTTCGCCCCCTGGAGGCGGACGCTCAGACTTATGCGCCCTCCCCGCTCGGTGTACTTGGCCGCGTTCCCCAGGACGTTGCCAAAGGCCTGTGTGAGACGCAGCGGGTCGGCATCGACCGTGAGCGTGCCATCGGGAATCTCGCTCGTGAATTGGTGACCGCGCTCCTGGATCAACGGCTGCACGATCTCCACGGCGCGCGCGATCAGCGTCCCGAGCTCGATCGGCTCCCTGGACAGGTTGATCTTGCCGCGCGTGATGCGCGCCACATCGAGCAGGTCGTCGACCAGGCGCGTGAGGTGCGAGACTTGCCGCTCGATCACGTCGCGCGACCAGTTCAGCTGTGGGTCGGCGACCGGCTTCATGCGCATCAGCTGTACGGCATTCAGAATCGGCGCCAGCGGATTGCGCAGCTCGTGGGCGAGCATCGCGAGGAACTCGTCCTTGTGGCGGTCCGCCTCCTTCAGCGCCTGTTCCGCCCTGGCGCGCTCGGCCACCTCGCTCTGCAGGCTGCGGTTGGTGCGTTCCAGCTCCGCATTGGCGCGCTGCAAGGTGGCATTGAGGGCTTCGAGCTCACGGGTCTTCTCCGCCTGCAGCGTCGTGTTGGCCTCGGCCAGGCGCTGGTTGGCCTGCGCGAGATTGCGGTTCAGCTCGCGCAGCTCGCGGCGCTTGCAGTACAGCTCGACCAGGACTGCGACCTTGCTGCGCAGGATCTCCGGCACCACCGGTATGGGCACGTAGTCGACCGCCCCGGCCTTGTAGCCCTTGAGGTGGTCCAGGTCGGTCACGTGCACGCCGCTGACGAAGATGATGGGGGTCTTCTCGAAGCGCGGATGCTCGTGGATCAGCCGCGCCGCCTCGAAACCGTCCATTCCCGGCATGCTGACATCGAGCAGCACCACGGCGAATTCCTCGCGCAGGAGCTTGTCGAGCGCCTCGAGCCCCGAGTGAGCGCATACCAGGTTCTGCCCCAGCTCGCTCAGCACCGACTGGTAGGTGAGCAGCCGCGCAGGCTGGTCATCGACGAGCAGGATGTTGACTTTCTCGTTGGCGCCCATGGCGCTGCCGACCCCCCGTTGATCCTTCACGCTAACGGTGCAGCCAGGTCCGCACCATGGACAGCAGCTGGTCGGTGTTCACCGGCTTGGCGACGTAGTCCGAGGCCCCCGCTTCCAGGCACTTCTCGCGGTCGCCCTTCATGGCCTTGGCGGTGAGAGCGATGATCGGCAGCAGCCGGAACTGATGCTTGCTGCGGATGCGGCGCATGGTCTCGTAGCCGTCCATTTCCGGCATCATGACATCCATCAGCACCAGCGACAGATCGTCGGTGCTCTCGACCAGCTTGATCGCCTCCTGGCCGTTGGTTGCCGTGATCACCTGCATGCTGTGGCGCTCGAGCAGGCTGTTCAGCGCGAAGATGTTGCGGATATCGTCGTCGACCACCAGCACCTTGCGCCCGCTGAGGGGCTCGTCGCTCTCGTGCAGCGCCTCGATCATGTGCTGCTTCGCCTCCGGCAGATCGGCGATCACCCGGTGCAGGAACAGGGCGGTCTCATCCAGCAGCCGCTCGGGCGAGCGCACGCCCTTCAGCACGATGCTCTTGGCGACCTTGCGCAGCTCGGTCTCCTCGTGGTCGTTCAGCTCGCGCCCCGTGAAGACGACGATCGGGGTGCGCCGCAGTTCAGGATCCTCCTGCACCTGGGCGAGCAGCTCGAAGCCGGACATGTCCGGCAGGCGCAGATCGAGAACCACGCAGTCGAAGCCGCCGGCGCGCAGCGCCGCGAGCGCCGCGGCGCCGGTGGCGGCCGTGGTGATCTCCACGTCGCTGTGTCCCAGGAGTTCGGTGACGCTCAGCTGCTCGGCCGGATCGTCCTCGACCACCAGCAGCCGCCGCACTCGGGAGGCGGTGAAGCTCTTGAGCCGGTCGAACGCCGCTTCGAGCGCATCGGTCGTGACGGTCTTGGTGATGAACTGAAAAGCGCCCCGCTCGAGCCCGTACTGGCGCTCGTCCTCGATCGTCAGGATCTGAACCGGGATATGGCGTGTTTCGGGGTTGCGCTTGAGCTGATTGAGAACCGTCCAGCCCAACATGTCCGGGAGGAACACATCGAGCGACACGGCGGTCGGGCGGTACTTGCGCGCCAGGGTGAGCGCATCGGCGCCGGTCCTCGCCAGCAGGATCTTGAATCCCCGTTGGCGCGCGAGATCGAGCAGGATGCGGCAGTAATGCGGGTCGTCTTCCACCACCAGCAGCACTGCATCCTCGGGCTGCAGGTCTTCCCGATCATCCGCGATCTGCTCCTGCCGCACCGGCAGCACCACCGGTTGAAATGCGGCCACGGCGGTCGCGGTCGGATCCCGGGTCACGGCCCGGTTATAGGCCGGGCCCATGTAGGAGAGAGGCAGATACAGGGTGAAGGTACTGCCGCTGCCGGACACGCTGCTGAGGCGTATCTCCCCGCCCAGCAGGTGCGCCAGCTCGCGGCTGATGGCCAGTCCGAGACCCGTGCCGCCGTACTTGCGGGCGGTGCCCACATCCGCCTGCTGGAAAGCCTCGAATATGATCCGCTGCTTCTCCGGGGGGATGCCGATGCCGGTATCGCTGACCGAGAACTCGACCACCGAGGAAGCCTCCCTCAGGATCGGATGCTCGGGACTCCAGCCTCCGGTGGCGACACACACGTGCAGGCGCACGCCGCCGCGCTCCGTGAACTTGAAGGCGTTCGAGAGCAGATTCTTCAATACCTGCAGCAGGCGCTTGGAGTCGGTGGTGAGCGCGCGCTCCAGGTGCCTGTCGAAGTCCGCCGTGAACGCCAGCTGGCGCGCCTCCGCTTCGTGCCGGAAATTGCGCTCGATGGTCTCGCGCAGGTGCGTGAACAGCAGATCTTCACACTCGACCGTGACCGTGCCCGATTCGATCTTGGACAGGTCGAGGATGTCGCTGATGAGGTTGAGCAGGTCGGTCCCGGCGCCGTGGATGGTCGTGGCGAACTCGACCTGCCGGGACGACAGGTTGCCGTCGGCGTTCTCCGAGAGCTGCTGGCCGAGAATCAGGATGCTGTTGAGCGGGGTGCGCAGCTCGTGCGACATGTTAGCCAGGAACTCCGACTTGTAGCGCGAGGTGAGCGCGAGCTCCGCCGCCTTCTCCTCGAGCGCGCGCCGGGCGAGCTCGATTTCCTGGTTCTTGCGCTCGACCTCCACGTTCTGTTCCGCGAGCAGCTTCGCCTTGTTGGCCAGCTCCGCGTTGGTCTGCTGCAGCTCGGTCTGCTGCGCCTGCAGCTCGCCGGCGAGCTGCTGAGACTGCGTGAGCAGACCCTCGGTGCGCATCGTCGCCTCAATCGTATTCAACACCACGCCGATGATGCTGCCGGTCAGCTGCTCGAGGAACGCCAGGTGCGAGGCCGTGAAGCCCCCGAGCGATGCCAGCTCGAGCACGGCTTTGACGTTTCCTTCGTACAACACCGGCAGGACGATGACATGGTGCGGCCGGGCGCTCAGCAGCCCGCCGCGCAGCTGGATGGAATCCGGTGGAATATCCGTCAGCAGCAGGCGCTGCCGGTCGGCGGCCGCCTGACCTACCAGCCCCTCACCCAGGTGGTAGCGGCGCGGTTCGCGGTTGTCGGCCGCGGCGTCGGCGTAGCTGGCGAGTTCCTTGAGGCAGGGCGTGCCGGTCGCACCGTCCATGACGTAAACGATTCCCTGCTGCGCATTGACGAGCGGCGCCAGCTCGGACAGCAGCAGTTTGCCTACCGTCACCAGATCGCGCTGGCCCTGCATCATGCGACTGAACTTCGCGAGATTGGTCTTGAGCCAGTCCTGCTCGGTGTTGCGCTCGGTGGTCACGCGCAGGTTGCCGATCATCGCGTTGATGTTGTCCTTCAGCTCTGAGACCTCGCCGCGCGCCTCCACCTGGATCGAGCGGGTGAGGTCGCCCTTGGTGACTGCGGTCGCCACCTCGGCGATGGCGCGCACCTGGTTGGTGAGATTGGCGGCCAGCAGGTTCACGTTCGCCGTGAGATCCTTCCACGTTCCGGCCGTCCCCGGGACGTGGGCCTGGCCGCCGAGACGTCCCTCGACGCCGACTTCACGCGCCACGCTGGTGACCTGGTCCGCGAAGATCGCCAGCGTATCCGTCATGCTGTTGATGGTGTCGGCCAGCGCGTTGACCTCACCCTTGGACTCGACCGTGAGGCGCTGACGCAACTCGCCGTTGGCGACCGCGGTCACCACCTTCACGATGCCGCGTACCTGGTTGGTGAGGTTGTTCGCCATCACGTTCACGTTGTCGGTGAGATCCTTCCAGGTGCCGGCGACACCGGGCACCAGCGCCTGGCCGCCGAGCTTGCCTTCGGTGCCGACCTCACGCGCCAGGCGGGTCACTTCCGCCGCAAAGCCGTTGAGCTGGTCCACCATCGTGTTGATGGTTTCCTTCAGCTGCAGGATCTCGCCCTCCACGTCCACCGTGATCTTGCGCGACAGGTCGCCACGAGCAATGGCGGTCGAGACCTCGGCGATGTTGCGCACCTGGCCGGTGAGGTTGCGGGCCATCGAGTTGACATTGTCGGTCAGGTCCTTCCAGGTACCCGCGACACCCGGCACGATGGCCTGGCCGCCCAGCTTGCCCTCGGTGCCCACCTCGCGCGCCACGCGCGTCACTTCGTCGGCGAAGCTGTTGAGCTGATCGACCATCGTATTGACGGTCTCCTTCAGCTGCAGGATCTCGCCGCGCACGTCCACCGTGATCTTGCGCGACAGATCGCCGCGTGCGATGGCGGTCGCCACTTCCGCGATGTTGCGCACCTGGCCGGTGAGGTTGCTCGCCATCGAGTTGACCTTGTCGGTGAGATCCTTCCACACGCCGCTGACGTCCTTCACGTCCGCCTGACCGCCCAGCTTGCCTTCGGAACCGACCTCGCGCGCCACGCGCGTCACTTCCGCGGCGAAGGCGTTGAGCTGATCGACCATCGTGTTGATGGTCTCCTTCAGCTGCAGGATCTCGCCCTTCACGTCCGCCGTGATCTTGCGCGACAGGTCGCCGTTGGCGATGGCGGTGGCAACTTCCGCGATGTTGCGCACCTGGCCGGTGAGGTTACCGGCCATGGAGTTCACGCTGTCGGTGAGATCTTTCCAGGTGCCGGCGACGCCCGGCACCACGGCCTGGCCGCCCAGCTTGCCTTCGGTGCCCACCTCGCGCGCCACGCGCGTCACTTCCGCCGCGAAGCTGTTGAGCTGATCCACCATCGTGTTGATGGTGTTCTTCAGCTCGAGAATCTCGCCCTTCACGTCCACCGTGATCTTGCGCGACAGGTCGCCACGGGCGACGGCGGTCGTCACTTCCGCGATGTTGCGGACCTGGCCGGTCAGATTGGTCGCCATCGCGTTGACGGAGTCGGTGAGATCCTTCCAGGTGCCGGCTACACCGGAAACGATCGCCTGCCCGCCCAGCTTGCCTTCGGTGCCCACCTCGCGCGCCACGCGCGTCACTTCCGAGGCAAACGAGCGCAGCTGGTCGACCATGGTGTTGATGGCTTCCTTCAGCTGCAGGATCTCGCCGCGTACATCGACCGTGATCTTGCGGGACAGGTCGCCGTTGGCGACCGCGATGGTCACTTCGGAGATGTTGCGCACCTGGCCGGTGAGGTTGCTCGCCATCGAGTTCACGCTGTCGGTCAGGTCCTTCCAGGTGCCGGCGACGCCGGGCACTGCGGCCTGACCGCCGAGCTTGCCCTCGGTGCCCACTTCGCGTGCGACGCGCGTCACCTCGGAAGTGAAGGCGCTCATCTGCTCGATCATCGTGTTGACGATCGTGGCGGATCTGAGGAATTCTCCCTTGAGCGGGCGCCCATCCACCTCCAGGTTCATGGTCTGGTGCAGATCGCCCTTGGCGACCGCCGAAATGGTGCGCGTGACCTCCGCCGTCGGCCACAGCAGGTCGTCGATGAGGGTATTCACCGAGGCTTCCATCGCGCCCCAGGCACCGGAGCGCCGGTCGCTCGCCATGCGGTGACGGGGCTTGCCGTCCTTGCCGACGATCTGCCCGGCACGCTCCAGCTCGCGCGCCAGGCGCTGATTGGACGCCACGATCTCGTTGAAGGTATCGGCTACCTTGCCCGCAAGCCCGGTCTGATCGCTGGCGAGCCGAACCGAGAAATCCCCGTCGCGCACCGCCTGCAGGACCCGCAGGAGCTTGCGCTGGTCCAGACTCTTCGCGTCCGTGCCGAGCCGGCCATTGGACTTGCGCGTGCGGCGCTCACGAACTTGCGTTTCCATCAGCAGGCTCCAGGGGGGATTGCGCACCCGGCGGAACACTCGATGCCCGGGGGGTGAAATTCAAAACGCAGGCTTGACGGAGACCGGGACGAGGGTGTCCCCGGGGCGGGCGGCGAGGCCCGTCCACGCGACGCGATCGAGATCCGCGGGAAGAGTTGCACCCCGTCCCCCAGGCGCCACGGATTGGAAGTGGTACCGAACGATCCGGACCGTCAGTGCGAGCGCCACCGTGAGCGCGACTGCCCTGTCCGCGACGGCACATTACCGTGCCGCTTGGTGGATCGGTGTCAGTCGACATCGTACTTCGCCTGTAGGATTAGTACTACAGGGACCCATCAATACGGACTGTGCCCATCCTGAGCGGCCCCCGGGCCGACCGTTACTCGTTTGCTGGTGCCGGGACGGGGCCGGTTAGACTGCTGGGTGCATCGTGCCCGCCGGTTCGCCTGCCGGGCGTCGGGGGACGGGAGTCGGGTCTGGAGAAGATCATTGGGTGATTCCTCGGCGCGCAGCGCCGTCGCGAACGATGCGCAGGCGAGCCGCGAATGGCCGTCGCTGCGCGCCGTGCTGCTCGATCGGGCCTGCGCACCCTATCGCCGGGCCGGCCGCTTCGCATACTACTTTGCACGCGGCAAGTTACGCGCTGATCCGGTATTCCGCGCGATCCTGGAGCTCGGCTTGCTGACCGCACGAGCGCGCATCCTCGACCTGGGCTGCGGCCAGGGACTCCTGGCTGCGTGGCTGCGAGCCGCCGCGCACTGTCACGAGCGCGGCGACTGGCCGGCGACCTGGCCGCCGGCGCCTTGCCCCCAATCGATGCGCGGGATAGAGCTCGTGGCGCGCGAGGTCGCGCGGGCGCGCTGCGCGCTCGGGCCTGACTGTGAGGTGCTGGAGGCCGACATCCGCAGTGCGCCATTCGGCAGCGCCGATGCCGTGGTCATCCTGGATGTGCTGCACTACCTGCCCGCGCAGTCGCAGCCCGAGGTGCTGCAGCGGGTACGGGCCGCGCTGCCGCCCGGGGGCCTGCTGCTGCTGCGCGTTGGCGATGCCGGCGGCGGCGTGCGCCTTCGCTTCACGCAGTGGGTCGACAAGCTGATGCTGCTGGCGCGCGGTCAGCGCGCGCTCACCTTGCATTGCCGCAGCATCGAGCATTGGCGCGAGCTGCTGCATCAGTGCGGCTTCGACAGCCGCGCCGAGCCCATGAGCCACGGAACACCCTTCGCCAATGTGCTGCTGATCGCGCTCGCGACCTGACGGGCAGCGCAGCCGAGCTTCCCGGCGCCCCGGGGCCTCACTCGGCAGGATCAGCGCCCTGGCCGGCGCAGAAGTAGCGCGGGTCGTGCGGCGTGCGCGCGAAAATCCGGCGCAGCAGCGGTTCGAAGGTGGCGAGGTCCTCGGTCGGATAGTCCGGATCGAAGGAGCACTGATCCCAGGCGGCGCAGAAGTGCACGCAGGCCTCGTACCACGGATGATCGCGCCAGCGCTCGCGAGCGTTGCGATCGCCGCCAAAATGATGCACGTAGTAGTAGTTCTGAAACAGGCCGTGTTGCGCCACGATCCAGGTCACTTCCGGGCGCACGTAGGGACGCAGTATCGCCGCCGCGACTTCGGCATGGTTGTAGGGCGCCAGCTCATCGCCGATGTCGTGAATGAGCGCCGCCACGATCATTTCTTCGTCGGCCCCGTCCTTCATGGCGCGGGTGGCGGCCTGCAGACAATGCCGCAGCCGGCTGACGGGATAGCCTGCGAGCGAGTGATCGAGCTTGCGCAGGCCCTCGAGCACGCGTGCGCCCAGGCCGGCGGCATACGCCCGCTCGGACTGATCCAGCAGCAGGTAGTCCTCCCTGGTGCCGTCCTGCATCCGCCGGAAGCTGACGATCCCGCTCACGCGCTGCGTCTCACGGCGGATGACACAGCGCGGCGGCGGCGCAGCACGCGATAGAGGCTGCGGGGTCCGTCGCTATCGATGTAGCAGCCTTGCAGATGACGCAAGCCTTCGGACGGATCGAAGGCAGTGCGCCCGTGCAGCAGTCGGCAGTTGTCGAGCATCACCAGATCGCCGGCCTTCAGCAGAAAGCGGATCTCGAAATCCGGCGCGCGCAGGCGGTGGTCGAACAGTTGCCGCGCCCGGTAGTAGGCCTCGAGGCGCTCGCGCGCAAACAGCGGCACGAAATCCAGCCGCGGACTGAAGTGGATGGCCTTCAAGTCACCACCGAGGTCCAGCTCGATGAGCGGTGCGCTCGCGGTCAGCTCGGTGTCGACGTCGATGTATTTGAACCGCACCGGCGTGCTGGCGAGAGTCGCGAACGCCTGCGGATGGCGCTCGCGCAAGGCCTGCGCCACGGCGAAGCCGTCCACCAGCGTGGACAGTCCGCCGCTGGTCTCATTCACCAGGCAATGCAGCAGCTGGATCCCCGGCACCGGCGCGCGATAGGGATTGTCGGTATGCGGATCAAGTGCCAGGGAGGTGTAAGCGAGGTCGTTGGCATTGGGTGTCGAGCGCACGTTGAACAGCGCACCGAAATTCGTCTCGCGCGTGAAGCCGAACATCGCACCGAGCTTCAGCACCATGCCCGGCTCGGCGGGCACGCCCTCGAAGATCACGAATCCAAGCGTCAGGAAGGCTTCGAGCCACGAGCTCAGTTCGGCCTCGCCCGGATCGGCGCGCCAGCGCGCCCGCGGCAGAGCGGCGAGCGTGCCGTCCCACAGACGCGGCGCCGGGCAATCGTGGCTGTTGGGCGTGAGCGCCCCTTCCGCGAGGATCTCCTCGGCGCTGAAACTCGCTTCATGCCCGTCGCTGAATTTGACCCTGTAGGTACCCGGCAGCGGCTGCGACACCGACACCAGCGTCACATCAGGATCGAAGTCCGACGGATCCTGGAGCCGCTGCTGCGTCTGCGGGTCGATGCTGGCCGGATCCTTGCAGCGCTCGCGCAACCACAGCGGATGGATGGAGTGCTGAGCGCCGTCGGCGCGCTCCAACACCAGCTCGGTGGACCCGTTCATCTTCAGAGTCAGCGATCTTTGCCTGGCAGACACGAGGGGCAGTCTAGCGTCGCCTCTGAAGCTGTGTCCACGCCAGGGCGCGAATGCGGTATTTTCCTCCCTGACAAAGGGAGCACCGCCATGACCTTGAGCCGCCGTGACCTGCTGAGTGCCTCGGCCCTGCTGCTGGCCGGACCGGGCGCCGCGCTGCGCGCCGCCGGCAGGGAGGCGGCGGTCTCCGGCGAGACGCCCATAGTGCTGTGTTGGAACGAGAATCCCTACGGGCCGTCCCCGGCGGCGCGGCTCGCCGTGAGCCGGGCGGTCGGCCAAGCGTGCCGTTATCCCGACGACACCGAGATCCAGGATCTCGTGCAGGCGCTCGCCAGACACGAGGGCATCGGCGCCGATCACATCGTCACCGGCACCGGCTCGGGCGAGCTGCTGCGCGCTCTGGGGCTCCTGTGCGGGCGTGAGGGCGGGGAGATCATCGCGGCCGCGCCCACCTACGCGGAGCTGCCTGACTATGCGACCCTGCGCGGTGCGGCGCTGAAATTCGTGCCGGTCGATACCCGGCTGCGTCACGACCTGCCCGCCATGCAGGCAGCGATCTCCGAGCGCACGCGCGCGATCTACATCTGCAATCCCAACAACCCCACCGGCACCGCGGTGAGCGCGAGCGAACTGCGCGCTTTCGTGGCAGCGCTGCCCGAGCGCCTCATCACGATCGTCGACGAGGCCTACATGGACTTTACGGTCGGGGCCGATGTGGCTTCGGTCGCAGATCTGGTCGCAACCACCCACCGTGTGGTGGTGCTGCGGACGTTTTCCAAGATCCATGGCATGGCGGGGCTGCGCTGCGGGTACGCCATCGCCCGGCCGGACCTCACCGCCGCGCTCGCGGCTGCCTGCATGACCACGCCGAACATCCTGGCGGTGCGCGCGGCGCGTGCCAGCCTCGGCGATCGCGCCTTTCTCGCCGATTGCCGCCGGCGCATCCTCGCGAGTCGCACCCGCATCACCACCGAGCTGGCACGCCTGGGGCTCAAGTACGCCGAGCCACAGGGCAATTTCGTGTTCTTCGACACGGGCATGCCGCTGGCGCGCTTCACCGGGCTCATGCGCGCGCGCAACATTCTCGTCGGCCGGCTCTTTGCGCCCTACGACACCTGGTGCCGGATTACGATCGGGACCGAGCCGGAGGTGACTGCGTTTCTGGAGGCGCTGCGCGCCGTGACGGCGAGCTGAGCTTAAGCCGACGGCGGGAGCAGCAGGCTCAGGCAGGTGAGCGCCGCTTCCGCCTTGTGCAGCTCACCCACCTCGACGGCGCGGGTGGCGATTCCGGCTGCCTCCAGAGCGCGCTGCGTACGCGGATAGGCGCTGCTCACCAGGGTGAGCCCGCGCAGCGTCAGGGTGTTGGCCGCGTACGGCTCGTGCGGATCCACCGCGATCACGACCCCGACATCGAAAGCCGCCGGATCGACCCACGCAGGGTTGGCCAGTAGAACGTCGGGCGGAATGAAGGTGCAGGCGCTCTTCAGATGCAGGCAACCGTGCAGCGCCACCTCCCGCACCGCGTAACCGTAGGGTGCCAAGCCTTCCGCGAGCTGTGCAACGCCGGCCGGGTTGGTGCGGCCGGAAGCCCCGACATACAGCGTGCGGCCGATGCCCAGCACGTCCCCACCCTCCAGGCACGCCGGATCGGTCACGCGCCGCACCGGCACGTGCCGCGCGAGCGCGGCGGCGACGCTCTCGACTTCAGCCCGACGCGAGGCGGCACCCGGCCGCGTGATGACTGCGACCTCCGGTACCAGCACCGCGGCATCCTCGACGAATACAGCGTCGGGGTGTTCGGCGAGCGGCGGCAACCACTCGATGCGGCACCCGAGTGCGCCCAGCTCGGCGACATACTGCGCATGCTGACGCTGCGCCTGCGGCACGTCGATTGGAGCACGCCCAAGATACGTGAGCTCGCAGCGCACGAGCGATCGGCCCACTTCCCTCACGAACGCGATCACGGTCGCTCGCGCGGCGAGGGCACGTCCCGGGCCGCGAGCCGCAGGCACTCGAGGAGCGCTGTGGCCGCGGGCGGCAGGTTGCCGGGCGCACGCAGGATCGCGCCCACCGGAGTTTCCATGGATTTGAGCTTTACCGGCAGGATCGCCAGCAGCTTGTGCTGCACGTCATCCAGCGCCACGTGATAGGGCATCACGCCGATCGAGTCGGATTTGCGCAGCAACATTCGATTGGTGAGGATCGACACCGATTCGATCACGTTGCGGGGCAACGACGCGTGCGCTTCGAGGAACGCGCGCTCGACCTGACGCCGCAGCGTGGTCTCGGGCAGCGGCAGCAGCCATGCCTCGTTCACCAGGTCGCGCAGCCCGAGCCGGCGCTTGCGCAACAGCGGGTGCCCGGGCCGCGTGACCAGGCAGATCGGCTCGGCGTAGAACTCCTCGTACCGCAGCGCGCTGCTGCGGCCCTCCTCGGGCAGGCGCCCGAGCACCATATCCAGGTCCCCGACCAGGAGCGACGGCACGAGGATGTCGTAGGTTCCGACCACGACGCTGATGGTGACCCCGGGCCGCTCGCTCTTCAGCCGCGCAATGGCATCGGGCAGGATGCTGGCGGAAGCGGCGAGCAGCGTGCCCACCGTGACCTTGCCGCTATAGCCGGCGCGCAGGCTCTCCAGCTCCTCGGCCGCGTGGCGCAGCTGCGCCAGCACGATCTTGGCGTGCCGCGCGAAGATCTCCCCGTACGGCGTCGGCTCGAGCCCACGGTTGGTGCGCTCGAACAGCGACAGGCCGAGCGTCGCCTCGACGTCCTGCAACGCCTTGCTGAGAGTGGGCTGGGTGAGGTTCAGGCGCCTGGAGGCCTTGAGGATGCTGCGGCACTCATAGAGGGCGGCGATCAGCTCGATGTGGCGCAGGCGGAATTTGCGCGCGATCCAGCGCTCGAGTCGTACCGAGGTCATGGAGCCTTAGCGCGGCTCAGGCGCTGCGGCGCACGGCTGCTGCACCCCGCACGGCAATCCGTCCGGCATCGAGGCCAAAGAAAGCGTTGGCGTTGGCGTGCAGGAGCTTCTCGCGGGTCGGCGCCGGCAGCGCCTCGTGGGAGCGGATGAGGCTGCCGACCTGTTGCTCCCCGAGCGGGAAGGGATAGTCGGAACCGAGCATGACTCGGTCCTCGCCCATGATCTTGACCAGGAACGCGAGTGCGTCGCCGCTGAACACGGCGGCGTCGACATGGAACCGGTCGACGTAGGAGGACGGCAGACGCGGGCAGTCCTCGCGCACCACATCGCGGTTGCGCCATGCATTGTCGACACGCCCGAGAAGGTACGGAAAGCTGCCGCCGCCGTGCGCGAAGCACAGCTTGAGCGAGCGCGGCAGGCGCTCGAAGGCGCCCGACAGGATCAGCCACAGGATCGACAGCTGCGTTTCCGCCGGCATGGCCACCAGCCACGGGAGCTGGTACCTGGACATACGATCCTGCGCCATCATGTCCCAGGGATGCACGAACACCGCCGCGCCCTCGGCGGCGCAGTGTTGCAGGAAGGTGATAATCCCCTCATCGTTGATGTCGCGCGCCCCCACGTGGTTGCCGATGTGCACGCCGACGTGGCCCTCGGCCATCGCGCGGCTCAACTCGCGGCAGGCCAGATCGGTATCCTGCAGCGGCACCTGACACAGCGACTTCAGCCGCCGCGGCGCGTGAGCGCAGATCTCGCGCGCGGCATCGTTGAACAGGCGCGCGCACTCGAGCCCCTGCGCCGCCGGCCGTTGATAGGCAAACAGCGCCGGCGTGACGCACATGACCTGCACGTCCACGCCGTCGCGATCCATGGCCTCGAGGCGCACCGCCGGGTCCCAGCAGGCGGAGGTGACCGGGCGAAATTCCCGCTCCCCGACCATGAGCATCGCCCGGCCCGCACCGGTGTGCCGCAGCCACGGCCAGTCCGGCGTGCCAAAGCGCGCGGCGAGGTCCGGCCAGGTGTGCGGCAGAAAGTGGCTATGAATGTCGACCATCCTCATGGCATCTCCTTAAGGGCGCGCTCGCGCCGGTGCCTCATGCGCCGCACCTCTCGGGTGATAGGCGATCGCCCTGATCTCGATCAGCAGCAGCGGGTGCGGCAGCTGCGCCACTGCCACGGTGGTACGCGCCGGACCCTGATAGCCGAAAAACTCGCTGTAGACTTCGTTGTAAGCGTCGAAGTCGGCCATGTTCACCAGATAGGTGCTCACCTCGACCACGTCGGCGAGGCTCGCGCCCGCACTGGCGAGAATGTCGCCGATGTTCTGCAGCACAGCGCGCGTCTGCGCGCGGATGTCGAGCACCGGCTCACCCGCGGCATCGCGCTCCGCCCCGGCGATGGAATCGTCGGCGCGCCGGGCGCTGGTGCCCGACACGAAAATGAAATCGCCGCCGCGGCGGAAGTGCGGGAAAGTCCCGCGCGGCCGCGCCTTGCCCGCGACCACGGCACTGTCGGCGCGCGCCGCCGGGCGGCTTGCCTCGTCTACCCTCATATGCGATCCGCCACTGGCGCCCCTACAGCTTCACGCAGATGTTCATGGGTTCGGAAAAGAAGGCGAGCGAGTGCGCCCCGCCCTCACGGCCGATGCCCGAGAGCTTCACCCCGCCGAAGGGCGTGCGCAGGTCGCGCAGATACCAGTCATTGACCCAGGCGAGTCCCACTTCCATCTGGCGGGCTACGCGGTGGGCGCGTTGCAGATTGGAAGTCCACACGGCAGCCGCGAGCCCATAGCGGGTGTCGTTCGCCAGCTGCACCGCCTGCTCTTCGGAATCGAACGGCGCCACGTGGCAGACGGGCCCGAAGATCTCCTCCTTGACGCAGCGCGATCCTTCCGCGAGGCCGACCACTATGGTCGGCTCGATGAAGGCGCCGCGGTCGCGCTCATCACCGAAGGCCGGCACGCCGCCGCCGCAGACGATCTCGCCGTGCTCCTCACGCGCCAGGCGGTAGTAGGACAGAACCTTGTCGCGGTGCGCGCGCGAGATGAGCGGTCCCAGGTCCGCGCCCTCGTACGGCCCGCCGAGCGTAAGCCGGCGCGCCCGCTGCGCCAGCGCCTCCACGAAGCGCTCGAAGATCGGGCGCTCGACGTACACGCGTTCGGAGCACAGGCACACCTGCCCGCAGTTGGAGAACACCGAGCGCATGGTGCCGCTCACGGCCGCCTCGAAGTCCGCGTCCGCAAACACCACGGCGGCATTCTTGCCGCCGAGCTCGAAAGACAGGGCCTTCACCGAGTCCGCGGCGCTTCTCATGATGGCCGCGCCGGTCGCCGACTCGCCCGTGAAGGCAATCGCATTCACGTCGGGGTGACTCACCAGCGCCTCGCCGGTGGATCGGGGCCCGAAACCGTGCACCAGGTTGAAGACCCCGGGCGGCATACCGACCTCCTGCATCACCTCGGCGAGCAGTGTCGCCGAGGAGGGGGTCTCCTCCGAGGGCTTGGCGACCACCGCATTGCCGCACGCGAGCGCCGGCGCCACCTTCCAGGTCATGAGCAGGAACGGCAGGTTCCACGGCGCGATGACCGCCACCACGCCGACGGGCTTGTGCACCGAGTAGTTCAGCGCGCCGCGGCCGTCGGGCGTGCCCATCTCGAAGCATTCGGAGCCGCGCGCCAGCGCCACATCCGCGTACGCGCGGAAGTTGGCCGCGCCGCGCGGGATGTCGAGCGTGCTCGCCTGCTGCAGGGTCTTGCCGGTGTCGGCGATCTCGGCGCTCACGAACTCGGCGAAGCGCTGCTCGATGCGCTCCGCCACCTTGCGCAGCAGTGCGCAGCGCTCCGGCGTCGAGAGGCGCGCCCACGGTCCGCGCAGCGCGGCGCGCGCGGCCTGCACGGCCCGATCGACGAGCGCGGCGTCCGCCTCGGTGACCGTGGCCACGACCTGACCGTTGACCGGATTGATATTCTCGAAAGTGCGTCCCTCGCGCACGAACTCGCCGCCGACCAGGCACGGGAGCTGGCGGCCGCTAAAGGGGTACGGGTGGACTTGGGTGGGCGTCATGGGTGGGCGTCGACCGGGCGCTGCGCTGGCGCCGATTGTAGGAGCCGGCAGCACCCAAGGAATAATCGTATTTTGGCCTTCCGATATTCAAGTAGTCTATATCAAGCCCACGGCTGATCGCCCCGCCACGGGTCGCCAGGCACGCGCCGTGCCGGTGCGCTCAGCTCAGCTCACCTCAGCTCTTTGATCCCAGCAGTCGCTGGCGGGCCAGACTCTCAGCGCTCCAGACGTCGCTCCGCCGGTAGTACTGGCTCACCGCGCGGGCACCAAGGGGGAGCACGACCCAGGGCTGTTTCGACTCGGTGTAGATGTGGATGTCGGGTTGCAGGCGATCCGGATCATCGAGGGTGCCGACACGCACGAAACGCAGCGCATCTCCTGCGCCGGCATACGTGCTCCACAGGGCCACGCGGCACACCGGGCAGCGGGCGATCTTCTGGCCCTTGCCGCTGTTGCTCGGCGTCATCACCAGCTCAGGGCTTCCCGCAAGGAGCACCACACGATCGGCCTCGATGACGGCGTTGAGCGCAAAGGAAGCGCCGCTCTCGCGCTGGCACCAGCGGCAATGACAGCAATGCACGATGAGTGGCCCGCTCGTCATGCGATAACGCACGGCGCGGCAGCTGCAGCCGCCTGTGGCTACGGATGGCTGTGCGTCGCTCATGCAGACATACGAATGCGCAACGCCGGCTGGGCCCGGCCCTAACCGCGGGCGCGGGCCCCGCGCTAGTGAGCAGCGCTGCCGCTCAGACAATCCTTCATGAATGCCTTGCGGCCGGCGCCCTTGAGGCCCTTGGTGGACGCGTCGGCGTTGCAGGTCTTCATCTTCTGCTGCTGGCTGTTGCCCGTCGCGGCCGTCGCGCTCGCGGCTCCCGCGGTGGCAGCAGCGGTCTTGTCGGACAGGCAGCTCTTCATGAAGCTCTTACGCTCGGTGCCCTTCAATCCCTTGGCGGTCGCGTCAGCGTTGCAGCTGGTCATCTTCTGCTGCTGGCTGTTCTGATGCGAAGCCTGGGCGATGGCCTGAGTGGCCACGATCGCGAGTGCCGCACCCATCACTACCAACCATGTCGTGCGTCTCATACCGACTCCTTTCGCGAACGGAAACGGCATATCGTAACCCCAGCGCGGCTGGCTACTCCAGGTCCGGATAGGGCCCGCGACCCCCCTCGGCAATGAAACGGTCGATGCGGGTCTGCAGCACCGGCAGCGGCACCGAGCCGAGCTCCAGCACCGCGTCGTGAAAAGCGCGCACGTTGAAGCGCTCGTCGAGCGCTTTCTCGGCGCGCGCGCGTGCGTCGAGAAACGCGCGCTCGCCCAGGTAGTACGACAGCGCCTGCCCCGGCCAGGCGATGTAGCGATCCACCTCGGTGCCGATCTCGCGCTCGGGCAGCGCCGTGTATTGCCTGAAGTATTCGATCGCCTGCTCGCGCGTCCAGCCCTGGGCGTGAATGCCGGTGTCGACGACCAGGCGAGCGGCGCGCCAGATCTGGTAGCCGAGCATGCCGAAGCGCTCGTAGGGGGTGTCGTACAGCCCCATCTCCAGCCCGAGCTGCTCGCAATACAGCGCCCAGCCTTCGCCGTAAGCGGAGATGTACGTGAGCTGGCGGAACATCGGCTGGTCCTTGTGCTCCATCGCGATGGGTATCTGAAATGCGTGTCCGGGCGCGGACTCGTGCAGCGTCAGGGCCGTGAGGTTGTACAGCGGCCGGCTCGCCAGGTCGTAGGTGTTGAGCAGATATATCCCTGGCCCGCCACGTCCCGCGGTATAGAAGGGCGCCAGATCCTCGGGCACCGGCTTGATGGCGAAGCGCGCCCGCGGCAGGTAGCCGAAGAACTGCGCCGCCTTGCCGTCGAAGCGTTTCGCCGTCCACGCGGCGTGCATCAGCAGCTCCCCGGGCGAGTTGGCGTAGAAGCGCGGGTCGGTGCGCAGGAACTTCAGGAACGCCGGGAAGTCGCCACCGAAGCCGGTCTCGTGCATGGCGGCGAGCATCGCCTCGTGCAGGCGCTGCACCTCGGCGACGCCGAGCTGATGGATCGCGTCCGCATCCAGATCGAGGGTCGTGAACTCGCGGATCTTGGCGCGATAGTAGTCCTTGCCCTGCGGCAGGTCGGCCGCCGCCAGTGTGGTGCGCATCCCCGGGACGTACTCGGTGCGCATGAATCTCAGCAGCTCCCCGTACGCCGGCTGTACCACTTCGCGGATGGTCTTGAGGGCATCCGCCCGCAGACTCGCCTGCTTCGCGGCCGATATGCCCGGCATGTCCCTGAAGGGGGTATAGAAGAGACTGGCCTCGGGGGTAGCCTCCGTGACCGCGGTGATGGAAGTGTCGCGTCCCGCCATGGTGACGCGCGGCGGAGTGAAGCCGCGCTTCATGCCGGCGCGCATCTCCTCCATCTGCTCGTGGAAGTAGCGCGGGATATCGTGCATCTGCGCGATCCAGTGCTCGTAATCCACCAGGCTGCGGAACGGGCGGCGCGCGGTGTAGCCGATATTGGTCCAGAAGGTGGTGTCGGAGTTGGCCGGCATCTCGAAGTCCCGGAAACGCTGGTTGGCGATCAGGACCGCGATCTGTGCGCGGTAGATGTCGTAGTTGACCTGCTCCTTCGCCGACAGGCTCGCGCGCGGGATGGCCTCGACCCGGCGCAGCACGTCCTCCCAGTACTTGCGGCGCATGTCCTGCGTCGCCCCGTCCACCTTCGGCAGGTGATCGGCAACCGGCCGGGAGCTGTCCTCGTCGTCGGGCAGTTGGTCGGTGCGCCACTTCCACTCGCTGCCGTAGATGGCGGCCAGTCGCTCGTCCGCCGCGTGTTGCCGGGAGTGCTGCGAGCAGCCGCTCAGCGCCGCGGCAAGCGCCGCGACGGCCAGCACGGGGGCCAGGGTTTTACGCATGATGTCCTCGGGGCCGTGAGCATACTCGAACCGTTGCGCGCTGCTCACGCGATGAGGTACAAGCAGCGGCTTATGTGGAAGTCGATTGCTGCGATCAGCCTCGGGGGAAGTCTGGGAGCGCTGCTGCGCTGGTGGCTCGGCCTGACGCTGAATGCGCACTTCCCGGCGATCCCGCCGGGTACGCTCGCCGCCAACCTGATCGGCGGCTACGTCGTCGGGGTCGCGGTGGCCTTCTTCGCGACCTACTCGGCGGTGGCGCCCGAGTGGCGGCTGTTGGTGATCACCGGGTTCTGCGGCGGGCTCACGACCTTCTCCACCTTCTCCGCCGAGGTCGTGACGCTCATGCAACAGGGACGGGCGCTGTGGGCACTGGGCGCGGCCGCGGCGCATCTGGCGGGATCGATCCTCATGACCTTTGCCGGCATCGGCACGGTGGCCTGGATACGCAGCTGAGCACGCCCATGCAAGGCTTTCGTGCCATGGCCGGCTTCGGCCGGCACGCCTTTAGCGTCGCACGTCCTTCGGGCGCCCGATACTGTGCAGCGGCACGGCGCTCGAGCCGCCCACGCTCGGCCGGCCGGCTTCGGGAGCGGCGAGGGGCTGACATTCCTTGAGCGTCGCGAGGCAGCGCGCGGCGAGCTCCTGGTATTCACGCGTGCCGGTGGCTTTCCAGGCGAGCTCCTCGGGCGTCAGCGTACGCACGACGCGCGCCGGCACACCGGTGACGAGCGTGCGCCGCGGCACGACGAAGCCGGCGGGTACCAGGCTCGCGGCGCCGACGAAGGCCTCCTCCTCCACCACCGCGTCATCCATGATGATCGCGCCGATGCCGATGAGTGCGCCCCGGCGTACGGTGCAGCCGTGCAGCACCGCCCCGTGTCCGATGTGGGCGTCCTGCTCGAGCAGGGTGTCACGGGACGGAAAGCAGTGCAGCACGCAGCAGTCCTGCACGTTCGAGCCGGCGCTCAGGATGACGCGCCCGAAGTCTGCGCGCAGCGATGCGCCCGGGCCCACATAACAGTGGGCCCCCACGATCACATCGCCGATCAGCACGGCCTGCGGATGCACGAACGCCGTCGCGTCGACGACCGGCACGAGTCCCCCTAAGCTGTACACGGGCATACGCTTGGCCTGGCGCGCGCGTTCAGCCCGCACGCCCTTTGGCGAGGAAGGCGCGCACCGCGGCACGAAATTCCTCCGACTGCAGCTGGGCGGCGAAAATGCGCGCCTCCGCCTCGATGCGCGCCCGAACCTGCTCCGGGTCACCGCGCAGCAGGCGCCGGGTGGCGAGCAGCGCGCCGCTGGGCTGCCGTGCCAGTGCCCGCGCCAGCGCGCGCGCCTCGGAAAGCAGCGCGGCCTCCTCGACCACGCGGTTCACCAGGCCGAGCCTCTCCGCGGTGGCGGCATCGAACGGCTTGCCGAGCAACAGCAGCTCGGCCGCCCGCTGCTGTCCCACCAGCCGCGGCAACAGCAGCGAGCTGGCCGCTTCCGGCACCAGGCCGAGGGCTACAAACGGCATCGACAGCTGCGCGGTGCGCGCCGCGACCACCAGGTCGCAGTGCAGGAGCAGTGTCACGCCGATGCCGACGGTTTGTCCGTGGATGGCAGCCAGCAGCGGCTTCTCGAACGTCGCCAGCGTGTGCAGGAAGCCCATCACGGGGTGCCCGGCGCTGAAGGGCGGGCCGGTGAGGAAATCGTTCAGATCGTTCCCGGCGCAGAAGCCCACGCCCTCACCCCCGAGCAGCACCACCCGCACGGCCGCATCCGCCTGCGCCTCGCGCAGGCCCCGGTACAACGCCTCGTACATGGCGAAGGTGATGGCGTTGCGCTTCTCGGGACGATTGAAGCGCACCTCGCACACTCCATCGGCGCGCGAAATGAGGATCTGCTCACTCATGGGAGGAGCTTGCCGAGTGCGCCGCTGGCGCGCAACTGTGACGCTCGGCGCCGACCCGGGCGCGAGGTTCGCCGGTGTCAGCGCCAGGTGGCCTCAGGGTTGCGGCGGCGGGGGCGCGCCGTGGGTGCGGAAATCAACATCGCTGTCCGCCGCCAGCCAGGCGAGCGCCGCCCAGGCGGCGACGTTCTGCTCCAGCTGCTCCTGGTCGATCTTGTCGAGGGTGTCATCGGCGGTGTGATGGATGTCGAAGTATCCACTTCCGTCCTGGGTGAGGGCGAACTCCGGCACACCCGCCTCAACCGTCGGGCCGACGTCCGTGCCCGCGTGCTCGGCGATCTGCGGGGCGGCGAGTACCCCGATGGGGGCGAGCACGCGCAGCGCCGTTTTCGCGAACTCGCTCTGCAACACGGCCTGCGGCAGCCCGAGACGATAGACGCGGTCGGCACCGAAGTCGCTCTCTCCCACGAGCACGTGGGTCGCGAGCTCCGCCTTGTGGTTGTCGGCATAGGCATGGCCGCCGAAGGCGCCGTACGGTGCCACCGGCTGCGCTATCTCCTCGGAGCCGAACAGCACGACACGCACCGTGCGCCGCGGCCGCTGCGGGGCATCGCGGATGAGGGCCGCCGCCGCGGTGATGATCGCCATGCCGGTGCCGTCGTCGACGGCGCCGGTCCCCTGGTCCCAGCTGTCCAGGTGCGCGCCCAGCAGCACCACTTCCTGCGGCCGCGCGCGCCCGCGCACGTCGGCGATGACGTTCTGCGAATGCGCGTCCTTGACATAGGAGGCGCTCGAGTACAGGCGCACGCGCACCTTCTCCCCGAGCGCGGCGAGCCGCGCGATCTGATCGGCATCGGGATTGCTGAGCGCGAACGCGGGCACCGGCACGCGTCCATCAACGTAGCGTGTCGTGCCGGTGTGCGCCAGGCGATGGCTGTCGGTGCCCACCGAGCGCAGCAGAAAGGCGATCGCGCCGCGCTGGGCCGCCTCGCCGGGGCCATCGACGCGGGCGTCCACCGCCACGCCGTAACCGGCGCCGTCCTGCGTGCGCACCATGCGGCCCGCCACCATGGCGATCTTGCCGCTGAGGGAGCCCGGCGGCGCGGCCTTGAGGGCATCGAGGCTCGCGAAGGTCACGACCTCGCCTTCCACTCCGGCGGCCGGCGTCGGCGGGGATTCCCCGAGCGCCGCGGCCACCAGCGGCTGCGCGAGGGGTGAGGTGATCTGCGCGCTCTCGGCGCCGCGCACCCAGGCGGTGACCGGGAAGCTCTCGATGTGCACGTTCTCGAAGCCGAGCTCCTTGAAGCGCGCCGCCGCCCATTCGGCGGCCTGTTGTTCGTTGACGGAGCCCGCCGGACGGGGGCCGAAGCGGCTCGTAAGCTCGCTCACCCACTGGTAGGCGATGTCATGGCCGGCGAGTGCCGCATCGCGCAGCTGCGCCGCGACCGCTTCCGGCGCCGCAGCCGGGGCAGGCGCGGCGGCGGCACGCGCGCCGAATGCGGCGGCCGCCAGGGACGACACACACAGCGTTGCGCACAGCCGGCGCAGCGGGGCGGGAGGGCGAGGGTGATGCACGTGAGATTCCGTCGCAGCGCAAAGAGCGCGCATTCTACGCAAGCGCCTCCGCGCGCACCATTGAAGAATCGCCGCGCCGCGGCACCTAGCGCGGCAGCTGCGCGATCGGCAGCGGGTGCGCCAGAAAAATGCCCTGCGCGAAGTCAACGCCGATACGCTTGAGCTCGGCGAGCACCGCTTCGGTCTCGACGCACTCCGCGACCGTGGCGATCCCGAGCGCGCTGCCCACCTTGCCGATGGCTTCGACCATGCTGCGGTTGACCGGATCTTCGGCGATGTGACTGATGAACTGTCCGTCGATCTTGAGGAAATCCACCGGCAGGGTCTTCAGGTACACGAAGGAGGACACGCCGGTCCCGAAGTCATCGAGTGCGAACTTGCAGCCGCGGCGCTTGAGCTCGCCCATCAGATAGCGGGCGTTGGACAGACTCGTCACCGCCGCGGTCTCGGTGATCTCGAAGCACAGCGCGCCGGCGAGCGCCGGCTCCGCGACGCCGTGCAGGACAAAGTCGACGAACGACTGCTCGTTCAGGGAGGTGCCCGAGAGATTCACCGCCAGAAGCGGCAGGGGCTGGCCGCTGCGTTCGCGCTGCCTGAGCAGCTCGATCGCCTGTCCCACAACCCAGCGATCGAGCACCGACATGACGTTGTAGCGCTCCGCGGCCGGGATGAACTGCGAGGGCGGCACCAGCTCCCCGTCGTCGTCGCGCAGACGCACGGTGAGCTCGTGGAAGCCGCGCCCGCCGGGGTTGCGCAGCGACACGATCGGCTGGAAGAACAGCTCCAGGCGGTTGTTCTCCGCGGCGCGCGTGACGCGCGCTACCCAGTGCATCTCACGATGCCGGTCCGAGATCCCGTCCGCCTCGTAGACGTGAAGGCGGTTGCGGCCGGCATCCTTGGCCGCGTAGCAGGCGATGTCGGCGGCGCTCATGATGTTGGCGACGTTCTCGGTGTCGGCGCGTATCTGCACGATGCCGATGCTCGCCCCGACCGACAGCGTGCTCGTGCCCCACACGAAACGGAAGTCGCGGATCGCCTGGCGTGCATTATCGGCGATGCGCGTCGCCTGCTCGAGCGTGCAGCCCCCGAGCAACACCCCGAATTCATCCCCGCCCAGGCGCGCGATGGTATCCGTGGTGCGTACCCGGGTCTGCAGCACTCCGGTCACGTCGCGCAGCAGCCGGTCGCCCGCCTGGTGGCCGCAGGTGTCGTTGACCACCTTGAACTGGTCAAGATCGATATACAGCAGCGCGTACGAGCCCTCGCCGCGCTGCGCGGACAGCAGCGCCGCGTGCAGGCGGTTGTCGAATTCGCGCCGGTTGATGAGCCCGGTGAGCGCGTCGTGACTGGCCTGCCAGGCGAGCGCGCGCTTCAGGCGTCGCTCCCGGGTCACGTCGTGGAACACCACCACCGCGCCGATCACCTGGCCCTGGCGGTCGCAGATGGGGGCTGCGGATTCCTGGATGGCCACCTCGTGCCCGGCGCGCGTGATGAGCACCGAGTGATCGGTCGGCACGGCGCTCCCGGCGCGCCCGAGCGCGCCGTTGAGGGAGTTCTCGATGGGCTCGCGGGTGAGCTCGTCGACGAGCTTGAGCACCGCGCCGATCTCCTGGCCGCGCGCTTCCGCAAGACTCCAGGCGGTGAGGCTCTCGGCGACCGGGTTGATGTACTCGATGCGGCCTTCGGCGTCGGTGCTGATCACCGCATCGCCGATCGACTGCAGGGTGACCTGCGCGCGCTCCTTCTCGGCGAACATGGCCTGTTCGGCGCGCTTGCGCTCGGTGATGTTGGCGATCGTGCCCTCGTAGCCGAGGGTGCGCCCGGCGCCATCGCGCATCAGGCGCGCGTTCTCCAGGATCACCAGCTGCTCACCGTCGCGCCGGCGCATGAGGAATTCCGCATCCCGGATCTCCCCTACCGACTCGACCCGGCGGGTGAACTCGGTGCGATCCGCGGGATCCCAGTAAAGCGCCGCGGCGCTCGGCAGCGCGTACAGCTCCTCGGCGCTGCGGTAGCCGAGCATGGCGACGAACGCCGGATTGACCGACAGCAGCCGGCCGTCGCGCCTGCTCTGATAGACGCCCTCGGCGATACTCTCGAACAGACCGCGGAACTTCGCTTCGCTCCCGCGCAGCGCTTCCTCCGCCAGGCGCCGCTCGATGGCGATGCCCGCGAGCTGCGCGGCGCGCGCCATGATCTGCGATTCCGCCGCCGTCGGCAGCCCCGGCTCGCGGCGATGCACCCCGAGTGAGCCGAGGAGCTTCCCGCCGGCCGCCTGGATCGGCGTCGACCACGCCGCACGCAGCCCCGCGGCGAGTGCCGGTTCGCGCCGCTCGAGCCAGAAGGGGTCCTTGGCGAGGTCCGCCACCAGTACCTGGCGGCCCAGGTACACGGCCGCGGCACACGAGCCGTTGCGGATGTCGACGCTCGAGCGCTCGAGCGCCCCGCGCAGGCTTTGCGGAAACTGCGGCGCGACCAGGTAGTCGAAGGCCTTGCCATCCTCGACCAGCACGCTCACCGAGCAGACCGTTCCCGCGGCGGTGGACTCGATGAGCCGGGTGATGGAGGCGAGCACGTCGGGGAGCGGGGCGTTGCGCGTCACCTGCTCGAACACCTTGTGCTCGGCGGCGGCGATGCGCTCGCTGCGCTTGCGCTCGGAAATGTCGGCGATGCTGCCGCGCACCAGGCGGCGATTGCCGCTCGGCAGGTGCACCAGGCGCACCTCGCAGACGATCTCGCGGCCGGCGGCGTCGCAATGCGACCACTCGAACACCGGCGTGTTGCCCGCGAGCGCCTGCTGAATATAGGCGCGCGCACGCTCCTCGGAAGCACCGCCGTCAGGTTGCTGCGGTGGACTCAGGTTCAGCGGCCCAACCTGCAGCAGCCGCTCGCGATCGAGCCCAAAGAGCTTCTGCGCGTTGTCGTTCGCGTCCACGAAGCGTCCGGTGTCGGCGTCCAGAACCACGATCGCCTCGGGGGCGTGATCGACCAGCAGGCGATAGCGCGCCGCGCTCTCGCGCATGGCCTCCTCGGACTCGCGCCGCTCGGTGACATCACGCAGGCACATCACGAACATCTCGCGCCGTGACAGCGGCGCCTTGCTGACGGCGATCTCGGCCGGAAAACGCTCCCCGTCCTTGCGCCGCGCCCAAAGCTCGCGCGCCGCGAGATCGAGCGCGGTGTCGCCCAAGCTGGCGGCGAGGCGCTGCAGTGCCTGCGGAACCGTCTCTCCCGTGGCGATGGTGATTTCCGGGATGAGGAGGTCGACGCGCTGGCCGATGACCTCGGCTTCCGCATGACCGAACACGCGCTCACCGGTGGGATTGAAGGTGCGGATCACGCCCTCCTCATCGAGCGCGAGCACCACGTCCTTGATGTGATCGAGGATGACCTGCAGGTGCTCGGAGCCCTGGGCGTGGGCCTCGCGCGCGAGCGCCCGTGCTTCCTCGGCCATGAGGCGCATCGACTCGACCGTGCCGCGCCGCTCCTTCTCGAGCGTCTGATAGTGCTCGTTGATCAGGCGCAGGAGCATCGCAGGGTCAGGGGTCGCGTTGCCGCTGCGCAGCTGCAGCTCGCGCAGGTGCGCGCGCAGACTCGGGTGCAGATCCGGGTAGCCTTCAGGGGGTGTGTGCGGGTCTGCCCTGACGAGCGTGGTGGTTGCGCCGGGCGCCCCTTCCGGGGACTCGGTGAGCGTGCGCAGAGTCTGGGTATTTGACATAACGAAGAAGGCCGGACCCAACGGGAATCATACGGGCCGGGTTGTGACTTCCCCGTGAAGCCCCTCGCGATTCCGTCGCGTGGGCTGCGGGACGGCTGGGGGTGGTTACCGAGACGCTGCCGCGGGCTTGGTCGCGGCCGCGGCGCTCGAGGACTTGACGGGCACCGCTGATCCTGCCCCGACAATGACCGGTATGGAGAAAGTCTGACTCCAGGACTGGCCGGCAGAATCCACGCTCACCACGGCATTGACGGTGAATATGCCATCCCTCGTCGGCAGGACCTTGATGCTGTGTCGGATGGGAATGCCGTCCCCGGGACGGTCGCTTGGGGCGATCTGCGCTCCCTCAGTGAGCTGCAGGCCGTCCGTCGCCTCGACCCGGCCGTACAATCGGTCCACGCTCGCCGACCCCGGCAGGATCACGAGGTCGATGTCGAGCGGCTGGGCCACATCCGGACGCTCCCGCAGCTCGAATTTCACCTGCACGCTCGCGGGCCCGGTGCGGGCGCTGCTCACGGCGCTCACCATGTTGGGCGAAACGACATCCCCAGGCTGCGTCTTGCGCGGGGCAGTCGCGGGCTTCGCGGCTCCGCCCGCGACGCCGGGCGTCTCACCCGAGCCGCAGCCAAACAGCGTCACGGTGGCAGCGAGCGCCGGCCCGAGGTTGTTGAAAACACCCCTTCTCAAGAACATCCGCATAAGTGCGCGTGCGTTGCCCGACCGGGTGGCGACAATAGCGCGTCTGCGTGCCCCTGCACACGTGCCAATCGGCACCGGCTCTCACAGCTGCAGGAGCGGTGGCTCATCGATGGCGGGGATCTGCTCCAGCAGATCATTCAGGTACCCCTCCCAGTAGCGCGGCTCGGCGACCCAGGGAAAGGCGCGCGGGAAGGCCGGGTCGCTCCAGCGGTGCGCCACCCAGGCGGCGTGGTGCAGCATGCGTAAGCTGCGCAACGGCTCGATGAGGAGCAATTCGCTGAAATCGAAATCCGCGAACTGCCCGTAACCGGCCAGCAGCTCGCCCCACTCGCGCTGCTGCTCGGCGGGGGACCCGGCAAGCATCATCCACAGGTCCTGCACGCGAACCCCCGTGGCACAATCATCCAGGTCCACGAACACCGGGCCGTGCTCGTTCCACAGAAGATTTCCCAGGTGGCAGTCGCCGTGGAGGCGGATCTGGCGGGTGCCCGCGGCGGCCGCAAATGCCCCGCTGACGCGCTCGAGGAGTGCGCCGCTGACCGAGGAATAGCGCTCGCGCAGCGCCGGCGGCAGCAGCTCGCTCGCGAGCACTTGCGCGCGGGCGTCCCAGCCGAGTCTCTGCACGCTGATGCCGGGCCGGACCTGGAAGGCGCGCAGCGCGCCGATCTGGTGGATGCGCGCGAGGCTGCGGCCGAGCATCTGCCGCGCCTCGGGCGCATCGAGCTCCGGGGAGTGCCCGCGCATCCAGGGGAAGGCCGCAAAGCGGAAATCGCGGTAGCGCAACAGAGTTTCCCCCCCGATCACCAGCGGCGCGGCCACCGCGAGCTCGGCCGCCGCCAGCTCCGCGGTGAACTGGTGCTCCTCGGCGATCTGCGCATCGCTCCAGCGCTGCGGCCGGTAGAACTTGAGCACCAGCTGAGTCTCGCCGGCGCCGAGTTGGTAGACGCGGTTCTCGTAGCTGTTGAGGGCGAACAGGCGCCCGTCGGGCGCAAGGCCAAAGGCGGCGGCGGCATCGAGCACCACGTCGGGCGTCAGCCCCGAGAACGGCTGCAGGTCGCCGCCGCCGGTTTTGTTTATCATTGCTGTCATGAAGCACGGCAGCATATTAGTCACCGGCGGCGCGGGCTACATCGGCAGTCACGTGGCCCTGCAGTTGCGCGCGCGCGGCGAGCGGGTGGTGATCCTGGATGACCTGTCACGGGGCTTTCGCCAGGCGGCGCTCGACACGCCGCTCATCGTCGGCGCGGTCGGTGACCGCGAGCGGGTGCGTGGCGTCCTGAAGGAGCACGGGGTCGACACGGTGATGCATTTTGCCGCCTACACCATCGTTCCGGAATCCGTGCGTGAGCCGCTCAAGTACTATCGCAACAATACCTGCGCGACCGGCGCGCTGCTCGAGTGCTGCCTCGAGACCCAGGTGCGGCACTTCGTGTTTTCCTCCACCGCTGCGGTCTACGGCGTGCCGGCGGAGGGCGTTGCGGCCGAGAGCACCCCGACCGCCCCGATCAATCCCTACGGCACCTCCAAGCTCGTGTCGGAATGGATGCTCGCGGACGTGGCGCGCGCCGCATCGCTGCGCTATGCGGCGCTGCGCTACTTCAACGTGGCGGGCTCGGATACCGAGGGCCGTATCGGCCAGGCCACCCCGAACGCGACGTTGTTGATCAAGGTCGCCTGCGAAGCCGCTCTCGGCAAGCGCGCAGACGTCGCGATCTTCGGCACCGACTACCCGACCCCCGACGGCACCGGCGTGCGCGACTACATTCACGTCGAGGACCTCGCATCCGCCCACGTGGATGCCCTGAGCTACCTGCGAGGCGGCGGCGCCTCCGTCACTCTCAACGTCGGCTACGGCCACGGCTACAGCGTGCGGCAGGTTCTGCAGAGCGTCGAACGGCTGTCGGGAAAGCGGCTGGCGGTTCGCGAGGAGCCGCGCCGGCCCGGGGATCCGGGAGCGCTGGTGGCGCGCGCCGATCGCATCCGCGCCGAGCTCGGCTGGCGCCCGCGCCTCGATGACCTCGATAGCATCGTGAGCAGCGCGCTCGCCTGGGAGGAGCGGCTGCTGCGCGACCCCTGGTGAGTGCCCCCGACTCCGCGTCTGCAATCTCGGACACGTTGGCAGGCCCGCCCGGTAGAATGGCCTTTCATGCGATGGGGGCGCCCCAAGTCATTGACTGGACTGATGCTCGTCGGCCTGGCGTTGATCGCCGTGCCGCTGTTGATCGCCCTGCTCACCGCCGTGCTGCAGATCCGCGACCTCGCGGACAGGGGGACAAAAATCGTCATCCAGGGCGTCTCCGGCGCGCGCGCCAGCCAGGCGCTGTTCGGGCAGATCGCCTCGCTCGAGCGCACGGCGCGCCTGTACGACGTGCTCGGCGACCGCAAGCTCCTCGACCTGTACCGCACCCTGGATGAGCGCCTGAGGGCCACGCGCGAGCAGCTGCACTCTCAGGCCGCCAGCGACGCCCGCCAGACGCTCGACGAGATCGGGGTGTTGCAACGAAGCCTCAGCAACACGGTCATGAGCGCGCCCCCGGGCAGCAGCGCTGCCGTCGCCTCGGACCTGTCCAGCCGTTTCGCGCAGCTGTCCGGGCTGGTGGAGCGCGTTGCGCAGCAGAGCAACGCCCAGGTGGACACGGAAGTGGCCGCGCTGGAAGAGCAGACCCAGCAGGCTCGCAAGCGCCTGCTGTGGCAGGCCGCACCGCTCCTGCCGCTCGCGGTGGTCGCGGTGTTCGTGTTCACCCTCGGCGTGGGCCGGCCGCTGCGGCAACTGGACCGTGCCATCAGCGAGCTCGGCCAGGGCACCTTCACCAACCCGATTGCCGTGACCGGTCCGCGTGACCTCGAGCGCCTGGGCGGGCAGCTCGAGTGGCTGCGCCAGCGGCTGCTCGAGCTCGCCCACGAGCGCAACCGCTTCCTGCGGCACATGTCGCACGAGCTCAAGACACCCCTTGCCAACATCCGCGAAGGCACGGAGCTGCTGATGGACGGAGCGGTGGGCGAGCTGGATTCCAACCAGCGCGAGGTGACCGCGATCCTGCGCGAGAACGGTATCAAGCTGCAGCGCATGATCGAGAACCTGTTGTCCTTCAGCGCCTGGCAGACCTCCAGCGTGGGCCTGGAGGCCACCGAGTTCCGCCTGCGTCCACTGGTTAAACAGGTGCTGGAGAACCAGCAGCTCACGCTGTTGTCGCAACGGGTGCGCCTCGATGTACGCGTCGAGGACGTGACCCTGGTCGCCGATCGCGGCAAGATCCGCCTCATCCTCGAGAACCTGGTCTCGAACGCCGTCAAGTACTCGCCCAAGGGAGGCACCATCCACCTGCGGGCCCGGGCTACGGGCCCACAGCTGGTGCTCGACGTGGCCGACAACGGCCCGGGCATCCCGCCCGAGGAGCGCGGGCACGTGTTCGACGCCTTCTATACCGGGCGCGCGGCGCGCACCACGGCCGTGAAAGGCACGGGCATCGGACTGTCGGTGGTGCTGGAGTTCGTGGCTGCGCACGGCGGCAGCGTACAGATCGTCGATGGCGAGTTTCCGGGTGCGCATTTCCGCATCACCATGCCCATCAGAGTCCCGAGCGGGGATCGCCCCGCCAAGCGCGAACCCAAGGCGCACGCCCATGCCGCCTGAGCGCGCCCTGCCCGCCTGCCTCGCCGTGACGCCGCCCTGCCCGGGTGCCTCACGCGGCGCCGCCGCGGGCGGCGTGCTCGTGGCGCTGCTCGCCTGTGGCTGCACCATGGGGCCCCACCGCGCGCCCTCGCCCGCTCCGCTGGTGAATGCCGCGGTGGCGAGCTCGACCGTGCTCAATGAGTACCTGCTGCTGCTGCAGCGCCTGGCGCAGGGTAAGCCTGCCGAGCAGGCGGAGATCCTGGCCAGCGCGCAGCGTGACTACGACATCGCGCCGACGCCGAGCCGCGAGCTGAAGCTGGCGCTGATTCTCGGCACCCCGGGGCACCCCGCCACCGACCTCCCCAGGGCCCAGGGGCTGCTGCGCGAGCTGATGGCGAACCCGGAAATGCTGTTGCCCGGGGAGCGCGCGCTCGCCTTCCTGATACTTTCGCAAATTGACGACCATTTGACGCTCGACGCAGAAAATCGCAGGCTGCAGAGTGAGGCGGTGCGGGCCGACCAGCAGCGCGTGGCCAACGCCAACCACCGCCTGCAGGCCGAGATGGACGAAAACACCCGCCTGCGCAGGGAGCTCGAGGAGGCACGCGCCAAACTCGATGCCATCGCCAACATCGAGCGCTCGCTCAACGAGCGCAAACCCGGGAGCACGGGACGATGATCACAGTGAGCAAGGACACGATCCTGAACCAGACCGCCAAGCGCAAAGCCCGCATTCTCCTGGTCGACGATGACCCGGGACTGCTGCGCCTGCTGACCATCCGCCTGCGCGCGGAGAGTTACGACGTCGAGGCGGTGGAGAGCGCCGCGCAGGCGCTGTCGGCATCGAGCCGCTTCCGCCCCGATCTGGTGATCACGGACCTGCGCATGGACCAGATGGACGGCATCGGGCTGCTCAAGGAGCTGCAGAACCGCTGGCCGGGACTGAAGGTGATCATCCTCACCGCCCACGGCACCATCCCGGATGCGGTGCAGGCGACGCAGATGGGCGCCTTCGGTTTTCTCACCAAGCCGGTCGACAAGCAGGAGCTTCTCGATCAGGTGCAGAAGGCGCTGCGGATCTCCGGCTTCGGCGCCTCCGACGAGGACTGGCGCGCGGAGATCGTGACGCGCAGCGCCAGCATGGAGGAGAAGCTCGCGCAGGCGCACATGGTCGCCGGAACCGATGCGCGCGTGCTGATCACCGGCGAAAGCGGCACCGGCAAGGAGCTGCTGGCGCGCGCCATCCACAAGGGCAGTCCCCGGCGCAACAAGGCGTTCGTCGCCATCAACTGCAGCGCCATGGCGGAGGACCTGCTGGAGTCGGAGCTGTTCGGGCACGAGAAGGGCTCCTTCACCGGCGCCACGCGTGCTCACCGCGGCCTGTTCATGGCCGCCGACGGCGGCACGCTGATGCTCGATGAGATCGGCGACATGCCGATGCGGCTGCAGGTGAAGCTGCTGCGCGTGCTGCAGGAGAACGTCATCCGCCCGGTGGGCAGCACCGATGCCATCCCGGTGAACGTGCGGGTGATCTCTTCCACGCACCGCGACCTGCAGCAGCTGATGTCGACGGGGCAGTTCCGCGAGGATCTGTATTACCGCCTGAACGTGGTACACATCGAGATGCCCTCGCTCAACCGCCGCCGCGAGGATATTCCGCTCCTGGTGGCGCACTTCCTGGCGCAGATCGCCAAGGAGAGCGGCGTGCGCAAGATCTACGCGCCCGAGGCGGTGGAGCTGCTCGCCACGGCCGACTGGCCCGGCAACATCCGCCAGCTGCAGAACGTCGTGCGCCAGAACGTGGCGCTGTCGCAGACGCCCATCATTCCGGTGGAGCTGGTGCAGCAGTCACTCGGCGGCACCCCGGGGCGCCTGCCCTCCTTCGATGAGGCGCGCGACGAATTCACGAGGAGCTACCTGTCGCAGATCCTGCAGATCACCGCCGGGAACGTCAGCCAGGCGGCGCGGCTGGCGCGCCGCAACCGCACCGATTTCTACAAGCTCCTCGCGCGGCACCAGCTGACGCCGGAGGAATTCAAGCAGCGCTAATCGCCGCTGCCGGTGTCGTCCTTGGCCGCCAGCTCGGGAGTGCCGGCCGCTCGCGGGCCTCTGTGGCAGTCAGCGTCGGGGAAAATACGCGGTGTAGACGCTGTCCGGGATCAGCTTCTGCTCGCGCTGAAAGAGAGCATTCCTGCTCAGGTAGTCCGCGAATTCGGCACGCAGCCTCTCGAGGGCCGCATCGTCCCGGACCGGCTCGAGGTTCATGTCCCTCTCGATGGCGAAGAGCGAATCCCCATCGAGAAAGAACATCCCGGAAAGGTATTGGTCGAGGCTCGTGATCGCGCGCTTGATGGGGTAGCGGTGGACATTGCGCAGCGAGGGCTGCATGTCGAGCCCTGAGCCGACCCAGGTCACCTGATCCGGCGCGTTGATCCCGTAACGATGCCGTAGGAACGCCAGCAGCGTCGGCGCGATATCGAGGTGGGAGGAGATGGACTGGATTCGCGCGGGGCGGCTGAGGCACGGCGAGAAGATGATGAGTGGCACATGGTAGCGGTCGATCCGGGTGGACGGCGGAATCTCCGCCAGCCGGTGATCCCCGGTGATAATGAAGATCGTGTTGCGGTAGCCGGGGAGCTTCGCCTGCTCCTCGAAGTAGCTCCTGAGCGCCGCGTCCGTGTAGAGGATGGTCGAGTAGATCTCCCGGTACTGGCGGTGATTCGCTTTGTCGGCCTCGGAGAAGTGCAGCTCCCGCATCCGATCCTCGAAGAGCCGCAGGTACTCTTCCTGGCCGGGCACGGCGTAGCGGGGATGCGTGCTGATCGTCTGCACGTAGTCGACGTACGGTCTGCCTGAATCGTCCCGTTCCGTGAGGAGTGCCTTGCGCAGGATCTCCTTGTCGGCGTATCCCCAGTCCGAGCCCGGGAGACGATAGTACCTGGCATCGTAATCCCCGATGCCCACCATCAGATCGACGTCCTGCTGCTCGAGAAAATCGCCCTGGTGGTCGAAATCCAGGCGGGTACCGCAGAAGAAGCGGGTGCGGTAGCCACTACGCTTGAGAATGCTGAGCAGGGTCAGATGCTTCGGCATGCGGCTGCCGAAGCTGTTGAAGCCCTGGTCCCCGAAGGGCAGCGATCCGAGGATCGAGGGCAGTGATGCGAACGTGCGGCCCTGCGACGACAGGAAGTTTTCGAAGTACAGACTCTTGCCAGCCAGTTCATCCAGAAAGGGCGTGAAGCTGCCGAGGTAGGCGTTGGGGCCGCTGAAGGCCCGCCCCAGTCCCTCGACGCCCAAGAAGACGATATTGGGCGGCGGTGCGCCCGGTTCGAAGTTGAAGTACTCGCCCAGGACGTCGTGGGCGTCCTCGCCTCGCAGGAACGGATATTGCGGATCGAGATAACGGAACTGCGCAGCGGTCTCGGGAGCGCGGCCCGTCGCCGGGTGCGACGGTCTGAGGCGGGCGAGGGAATCCGCGATGAAGAAAGCCGCCTTGTTCGCTGCGACGTTGTAGGCGAACTCGCTCCGCAGCGCGCCGCGGGCCGGCAGCGGTCTTACGCCCGAGACGGCGAGCACGACAGCGAGGCCGAGCAGGAGCAAAGCCGCACGCGCATTGAGGACCGGGTGCCGGTTGAAGATGGGCAGCGCGACCCAGAACACCGTGAGCGGCAGCAGCAGCGTTGCGACCGACAGCGCAGAGAAGTGATAACCCGCGCGAGCCGTCGTCAGAATGTCGCTGAGCGGATAGCCGAACAGCTCGCTCCCGAGCGGTACCCGGGAGAAAAGGAAATAGCTCGAGAGCGCAACAGCACCGATCAGCACCAGCGAGCCCAAGCCGCCGTAGACCCGGACATCCGCGTTCTTTCCGCGGAACAGCATCCGGCACGCGAGGAACAGCGGCAGGAGGAAGACGAGCAGCTCGAGGAACAGCAGCACGTCCGAGCGGAGCGCCGCGACGATCACCATGCCGACATCGCGCGGAACCTCGGTCGTCAGGACGATGCCCGACAGCTCCAGCAGGCGCTCCGCGAGCAGTGCCAGCAGCAGTGCCAGGGACAGATTGCCAAAAGCGGTCAGGCGCTCGCCGAGCCGGATGGGCCACGGCGTGCCTGCGGCCTGGGCAGTCAGCTTGACCATCTGGGGTGCGGTCAGGAGCTCACCAGCGGAACAGCAGTGTCAGTGAGGCGTCCCGTTCGACGAAGGGGTTGGACGTATGCTCGTCGCTGACGCTGCCGGTGAGCCAGATTCCCCATCCGGGAGTGAAGAATTTCTGCATCTGCGCGCCGGCGGTCCAGGAGCTCGTGACGTTGATGAGTACGCTGTGGGGCAGAAGCTCGCTGCCGCGGCTGAAGCCGCCGTTCAGCTCGACGTAGTCGTCCGCGTTTCCCGAGAGGTAGTAGCGCGCGACGGCACGGTGGGAGACTCCGAGTGTCGTGGACGGGATGAAGAGCGTGCGCCAGCGCAGATACCAGTTGCCGACGTACTTGCCGAACCCTACGCCGTACATGTCCACTTTAGTGCTGGTGAAGCTCATGTGGTCGTAGCTCAGCGACGGCTCCCACCCTCGCCCGATACCCTGAAAGAGCTCGGCACGATATGCCTGCCGCGGATAGAGAGTCGCATTCGGCGAGTACTGGCAGCGCAGGTTGAGATACGCCCTGGACCATGCGTCCGTATAGCCATCCAGCGCGAAGGCGTGGTCGGTCAGCGAGAAGCGCCGCGCCACGAGACTCTCCACGGCGAGCGAGCCGCGGGGGAAATACCCGCGAACGCTGGCGTCGTATTCGCTCCAGGCAGACCTGCCCGCGGAGAAATTGCTGTAGGTGTCGCCGACGTGTGCCAGCCAGCGAAGACTTCCGGGCTGCACGGCCTGCGGCTCCGAGCGCTGCTCGAGCGAGGCGATGAGCCGGTCAACCTCCGCGTCGGTCGCGCCGCTCGCGCGCGCCTTTTCCAGATCGGCTCGCGCCGCTGTTCGGTCCGCCGATGACCGATAAGCCTTGGATCGGGCGAGATACGCGGCGGGCTCGTTCGGCTGGACAGATACCCAACGGGTGTAGGCCTGGATCGCATCCGCGGGGCGGCCGCTCCACAGATACAGATCGCCGAAAGCCGCCCACGCGTCACCGTACTCCGGCAAGAGCGTGGTCACTGCCGCCAGATCGGCCTCGGACTCCGACCAGCGTCCTTCCCAGGCATAGCTTCGTCCGCGCGCCAGCAACAGATCCGAGTTGGTAGGTCTCGTCGACAAGAGCTCGCTGTAGAGTCGTATCGCCTCCTCGCGCTGCCGCGTGTAGGACAGGAGCCGCGCCAGCTGGAACTTCGCCTCGTAGGATTGCGGGTCGGAGGCGAGGGCGAGGCGATAGTGGCCGATGGCCGCCGCGTAATCACTGCGATCGCGCGCCGCGTTGCCGGCGGTCAGCTCGGCGTCGGCAGCTTCCGCCCATGCCGCGGTGACACCCGTGAGGCCGGCGAGGGCCAGCCATGCAGCCAGGGCTACGGGGAGTGGGGGGTTCATCAGGCGCGACACTCCTGCTTGCGCCTGGCGAGCCGGGCGCGCGCGCCCCGGTGCAGATGCTGGAACACCGCCGCCGTCCTCCAGAGAGTATTGAGCTGCCGGTATCCGAAATTCTCCAGCACCGCGACCGCGAACAGCACGAGGATGTGGCGCGGCCTCTTGTAAAGATGAAACGAGATCTCTTCGAGCAAAAGCGCGCAGGTCGAGAGCAAGATGCCGAAGCCCGCGGCCAGCAGCATGAAGGTGATGAAGACCGAAAGCGAAACGACGCCGAGAGCGAAGCCTATGATGACGAGGAGATAACCGCAGGTCTCGACCACCGGCCCGAGCCACTCGAAGAACACCGTGAAGGGGTAAGCGAACCACCCCACGAAGGATCCTTCCTTGTGGAACATCAGGCCGCGATTCATCGCCAGCGATTCCGCCAGGCCGACCTGCCACCGGATGCGCTGCCTGCGGAGCTTGCCGATGTCGTCCGGCACCGTCGACCAGCAGATCGGCTCGGGCACGAAAGTAATGCGGTAGCTCTTGCGCTGCGCCGATAGCGTGCGGTGGAGTCTGACGATCAACTCCATATCCTCGCCGACGGTGTCACAGCGGTAGCCGCCCGCCGCAACGAACGTCTCCTTGTGATAGATGCCGAAAGCGCCCGAAATGATCAGATGGGCGTTCATCGGCGACCAGCCCATCCTGCCGTACATGAAAGCGCGCAGGTATTCGATGACCTGGAAAAGGACCAGCGGCCTCTTAGGCAGATCGGCTTCGACGAAAAGACCGTCCTGCGATTTGCACCCGTTGGCGACGCGAATCGTGCCGCCGCAGGCGACCACCGTCGGGTCCTCGAGGAGCGGCTCGACGATCAGCATCAGACTGTCCCGCTGCAGGATCGAATCGGCATCCACCCGGCAGACCCAGGGGTAATGCGCGATGTTGACCCCGGCGTTGACGGCATCGCCCCGCCCGCCCTGTTCCTTGTCGATGACCCGCAGGCGTGGATCGACCGTGGACTGATAGATAGCGCGCACCGGCCGGGTCTTGAGGCGGGCGCGGTAGGCCTCGGGAAAGGGCTTGAGGGAGTAGGCGGCGGTGAGCACTTCCAGAGTGCGGTCGGTCGAGCCGTCGTTCACGACGACGATCTCGTACTCCGGGTAATGTTGCTGCAGCGAGTGCAGCGTTCGCAGGATGTTGGCGTCCTCGTTGCGCGCGGGAATCACGATGGTGACGGGCGGTGCGAAGCCGCCGAGCAGGTGCGGGAGCCCGGCCACGTCGCGGCTCTGCATGTAGCGTGCGACGCCACCGAGCGCGCGCAAGATCAGCATCGCGTACACGGCATTCAGCGCCAGGAAGTACAGCAGAAAGAACCACTGGGCAGCGAGAAAGAACGACATCATCGGCCGGCTCCGATCCGCATCCGGCCCGTCGGCGACAGGTCCGTGCCGGACTGCGCGGGACGCGCACCTTCGGCGATGGCCTGGGTCAGGATGTCTCTGGCGTAGCGATCGCCCAGGGTGCTCTGGATGTCGTGCAGGCGCTGAGCGTCCCGCGGCGAGAGGCCGACGATGGCCTGCGCAGCGCGGTAGCGCACCCACCACTCTCGGTCGGCGAGCAACGGCGCCAGCTTCTCCTGATCCGCCCGTCGGCCCATCTTCCCCACACAACCGGCAGCGACCGCGCGCACGTGCCACCGCGGATGGGTCAGATAGCGGTACAGCAGCGGCAGATCCTGACGGTCGCCGAACTTGCCGATCACGTGCAGGCAGGGGGCGAGGACTTCATCGATGTGAGGCTCGCGCAGGATTCGCCGCACGGTAGGCAGCGCGGTGGAGTAGTTACATACCGCAAGGAAAGGAATGAGCCCGGGCCGGTGCGACTCGGGAGCTTGCAGCAGGGCGCGCGCGAGAGGCTCGGATACGCGCTCCGGGCCGATGTCCTCGAGGATGCTCGCGATCTTGGCCGCCGGCCAGTTGAGGTGTCCGACGATGAGTGACACGACCGTCCCGGCGGCTGCCGCCGGGTCGATGCGCGCGATTGCCTGGGTCGCAGCGAGTGACAGCAACGGGTGCCCGGATTGGGCGATCTGGCACAAGCGCGGCCACTCGAGCCTGTCGCGCAGCTGGCCGAGCGTCACTAGGCCCAAGAGCTTCTTGCGCACGCTGCGGCGGCGCAGGAGGCGGCGGGCCAGGCCGTCGATTTTCGTGACGGCGGCGACGCGGCCCATCCAGTGGCAGATCCCCGCATCCTGCTCGTTCCGCTCGCGCAGCGTGTTCCACAGTATCAGCAGCAGGAACCGTTCGCCGGGAGGGACGGTCGGCAGGGGCTGGGGATTGCTCGCACCGCCCTCGAGCAGTATCGGAGTCCACCGCGCCGACAGCTTGCGGTAGCGGCGCTCCCTCATGAGCAGTACCGCACGCATACAGAGGATATAGCTCATCATGAGCAGCACGATGACCATCAGGGCGACCGACCCCCAACGGGCGGCAAGCAGTATTGACATGGAATCCCAACTCATAGCGATGTCAAACCGGCGGTGGCAGAGCGGCGGCATGCGCCTTGGTTATGTTATTTGGACCGCATCACGCGGCACCGAATCGACGGGATGATGCCGCGCCAGCGCGCTGCCAGGTATACGCGCGTCCCGCTCCCGCATAATGACAACAACCATCGACGGCATAGCGTGATGCCGTTCACGACTGCGGCAACTGGCGCTCGCGAGGCACCGGCAGCGCGATAGCCCCGGCCCGCGAGTATTGGCGAGCGCACGGCGATCGCAGCGGCGCCGAAGAGTCGCCGGGAATTTACATCCTCGAGCGCGCGCCGAGGCTCATTAAGTCACCGGCGCCGTGCAAGTCGTTGGCAAAGCATCGTGGAACCGGCGGCGGCACGACGCTTGCAGCGCAGCAGTGGCACGATGAACAAGAAGAAGAAGCTCGGCTTGATCGCTTTCGCGGTCTGCCTCGCGATAGCGGTCCTCTGCCTGAGCCCGCCGGTGCCGTTTCAGCCGGCTCGCGGCACCGGGTTTTTTGATGCCGGCGCCAACTTCGTCAACCCCCAACCCAACCAGGATGACGACACTTCTGATGACACCGGCGACCCCAGCGGGGATGCGACGCCTGTGCCCGAGCCGCAACCTCGCGCGCTCGCTTTCGTGACGCTCCTGGCCGGCACGGGCCGGCGCTAATCGCCGCTGCCGGTGGTGTCCTTGGCCGGCAGCTCGGGAGTGCCGGCCGCGGGGGGCGGCGCATGGCGCCCGAACTGTGCGGCATCGATGCTGTGCTTGCCGAGCAGGTCATAGAGCGTCGGACGGGTCACCCCGAGCAGCTCCGCCGCCCGCGACAGGTTCCCGCGGGCGACGGCGAGTGACTGCCTGACGGCCTGCGCCTCGGCGCGCTGGCGTGCGATACGCAGATTCAGGTACTCGGGCTCATCGCCCGGGTCCTCCAGGCCCAGGTCGCCTGCCGTGACGACCGCGCCCTCGGCCATGATGACCGCGCCCTTGATGCGATTCTCCAGCTCCCGCACGTTCCCCGGCCAGCGGTACGCCTGGATCGCACGGATGGCATCCGGTGCCAGTCCGCGCGTGGGCTTGCCGAAGCGCTCCGAGATCTGCTGCAAAATGAATTGCGCGAGCAGCATGCCGTCACCCTGGCGCTCGCGCAGCGGCGGCACGCGGATGGTCACCTCACTGATGCGGTAGAACAGGTCGTCGCGGAAGCCGCCGCTGCCGATCAGCGTCTCGAGGTTGCGGTTAGTGGCGCACACCAGACGAAAGTCCAGCGCCACCGGCACACGCCCGCCGACGCGCTCGACGGTACGCTCCTGCACCACGCGCAGGAGCTTGGCCTGCAGTGAGGCGGGCATCTCGCCGATCTCATCGAGGAACACCGTGCCGCCCTCGGCGGACTCGAGCTTGCCGGCGGTGCGTTTGGCGGCGCCCGTGAAGGCGCCCTTCTCGTATCCGAACAGCTCGCTCTCGAGGAGCGTTTCGGGAATCGCCGCGCAGTTGATGGCGACGAAGGGCTTGTGCGCGCGGCCCGAGAGGCGGTGCAGATTGCGCGCCAGCACCTCCTTGCCGGTGCCGCTGTCTCCGAGCAGCAGCACCGTGGCGTTGGTCGGGGCGACCTTCTCGATCGCGCGGCACACACTGCGCATGGCGTCGCTCACCCCGATGATGCCTTCGAGCGCCATCGCGCCGGTGCGCTCGCGCAGCCGCCAGTTCTCCTCCTCGAGCTCGCGGATGCGCAGCGCGCGGCGCACGACGATCGAGAGCACGCCGGCATCGAGTGGCTTGTGGTAGAAGTCGGTCGCGCCGAGGCCGACCGCGGCCACCGACAGCTCGCGCGCGTCGTGCTCGGTCATGGCGATGATCTTGGTGTCGGGACTGATATTGAGGATCTGGCGCAGCAGCTCCAGGCTCTGTGCGGCCACCGCCGGCTCGCTCGCCGTGCCCAGATCGAACAGCACCGCATCCGGCTCGGTGCGACGCACGATGGCGAGCGTCTGATCGGAGGTCTCGCACGCGGTGACGTCCAGATCGGAGAACACCGCTTCCAGCTCGCGCCGCAGGGCGCGATCGTTCTCGAGAATCAGAAGTTTCCGACGCTGCATCGCGACGGCCATCAGCGCGCTCCCTTGCCGAGCAGAACCACCTCGGCGGTCTGGACCAGGATGGCAAGATCGAACAGCAGGCTGTTGTTCTTGATGTAATACAGGTCGTACTGCAACTTCTCGAGCGCATCCTGTTCGGATGAGCCGTAGGGATAGCACAGCTGCGCCCAGCCGGTGATGCCGGGCTTCACACAATGACGCAGCACGTAATACGGGATCTTTTCCGCCAGCTCGTTAACGAACTGCGGGCGCTCCGGGCGCGGCCCGACGAAGCTCATGTGCCCGCGCAGCACGTTGAGAATCTGCGGCAACTCGTCGATGCGCAGCGTCCGGATCACCGCGCCGACGCGTGTGACGCGTGGATCCGCCTTCTGCGCCCATTGAGCCTGGCCGTCGCGCTCCGCGTCCGTGCGCATGCTGCGGAATTTGAGAACATCGAAGCTATGGCCGGCGAGACCAACGCGCGCCTGGCGGTAGAATACCGGCGCGCGCCACCCGTCCTCGAGCTTGATTGCGAGCGCCGTCACCACCATGACCGGCAGCGACACCACGACCGTCAGCAGGCTCGCGAGCAGATCGAGCAGCCGCGCGGACAACAACCGCAGCGGGTCGCGGCGGAAACCCTCACCGAAGATCATCCAGCTCGGATTCAACGCGTCGATGCGCACTCGTCCCGTCGCGCGTTCGAGAAAAGTGAGCAGCTCAGTGACCTCGATGCCGGCGATGCGGCACTCGAGCAATTCCCGGAGCGGGAAACCGCGCCGCCGATCCTCCATGGCCATGACAATCTCATGCACCTCGTACCGGTCGCACAGATCGAGCAGGTCGGCGTCCGATCCAAGCACCCGGTGGGCGGGAACGCATACGTGCTCGCCACCGGGTTGCAGGAAGCCCACGATTTCAAAGTCGCGTCGATCGGCACGGCGCCGCAATCGCGACATCGCAGTGGTGCGCTGTCCAACGCCATAAACGAGCACGCGGCGTTTGAAGAAGCTCTCGTTCGCGATCCTCCCGAACAGGACTCGCGAGACCAATGTCGTGCCGAGCGCGAGCAGCGCGGCGAGCCCGAGGACGCCGCGGCCGAGCCACAGGGAGGGAACGACGTAGAACGCGGCGGCGGTGACGACCGCCGCCGCCGCGGTCGCCGCAATGAGGCGCACGGACAATCCCGCCAGACCTGCGCGCTGGCGAGAGCTGTAAAGACCGAAAGCCAGCAGGCTGACTACGACGGCAGCGCTGAAGACCGCCGCGCAGGGCCATAGCACGTCCCTGGCGCTTTCGGGAGCCTGCGGATACCAGGTCCCGAAGCGGATCCGGTATGCCAGGTATAGCGTGCCGACGAATGCCGCCGCCTCAACGGCTGCCAGCGCTGCAATGGACGCGTGAAAAAACTGGCCGAACAGCCGAAGTCGCATAGACCTATGAGAGACGCCCCTGAACGCCCCGAGAGGATGGCGCTGGACTTTACAATAAGGTGTAAAGAAAGTCGCGTTCGTGGCTGTGAAGGCGGTCACAATTGGACTAGACTCTGGAGCCGTGCCGACCCCGTTGCCCCATATGATTCACGAGCTTGCGCCACACGCAGCGGGCGCGAGGCGCCCCTGCCGAGTGGGCCGGCGTTCCACCGTCCGAGCCGGTCGGTAGTCGTCGGCCTCAGGAGCCTCGCGTGACGGCTGACGCCCCCATCAGCTCACGGCAGTTTCGCGATGCACTCGGGGCCTTTGCCACGGGCGTGACCATTGTGACCACCCGCAATCGCGCGGGCGAGGACATCGGCCTCACGGCCAATAGCTTCAATTCAGTCTCTCTGGAGCCGCCGATGGTGTTATGGAGCTTGGCCAAGAGCTCCCACAGCTTGCCGTCGTTTCTGGAGAGCGGTTACTTCGCGGTGCACGTGCTCTCCTCATCCCAGGAAGAGCTCTCGCTGACCTTCGCCACGCTCGGCGCCGACAAGTTTGCCGGGCTCACGCTCGAGCGCGGCGAGCACGGCATCCCGTTGCTCGCCGGGTGCTCCGCTCGATTCCAGTGCCGCACCGCGTTCAATTACGAGGGAGGCGACCACGTCATTTTCGTCGGCGAGGTCGCGGCCTTCGATCACTTCAACCGGCCGCCGCTCGTTTTCCATAGCGGACGCTACGCCGTCACGGTGGAGAGGCCTGCGGCACCGGTGCCGCAGGAGGCCGAGACGGCCGAGCCGGACAGCAGCTTCAGCCAGGACTTCCTCATCTATCTGCTCGGGCGCGCTCATTTTCAGCTGTTTCTCGAGCTGCGCCGGGACCTCGAGCGCCACGGCTTGAGCGAAGCGCAGTTGTTCGTGCTCAGCATCCTCGGCATCCGTGACAACCGCACGGTCGCAGAGCTCGACCAGTTGCTCTGGTACACGGGGAACCGAGTGACCTATGAGCTGGTCGCAAGCCTCACGGCCGCCGGTTTCGTGCTGTTGCAGGGAAGTTATGATCCGCACGCGCTCGTGACGCTTACCGAGGCGGGCAGGCGGATCGTCCTGCAGCTCGTGGCCGTCGCCAAGGCCACCGAATCACACGCTGAGCGGAATCTGGGTTTCGGGGAGACGCAACAACTCAAGAAAGCGCTGCGCAGCATCATCCGCGAGACGGACCCGGGGCGGCCAACATTGCTTTCTCCGACCCATCTTGAATGAACGCGACCGGGCGGCTGGGCGCGCAGCCTGGGCGGATTATTGCGGACCTGCATACAACCCACGCCACCCCTGTACCTTATTCTTAGACCCATGACCGACTCCACAACACAAAAGATACGTCGCATCCTCAAGGAGCACGGCCGCCTGAGCAAGGACGCCGACTCGATGGCCGCGGAAGCCGACCTCTACGAAGCCGGGATGACTTCCCACGCCAGCGTCAACGTGATGCTGGCCCTGGAAGGCGAATTCGACATCGAGTTTCCCGATCACATGCTCAAGCGGAGCGTGTTCGACAGCATCGCCTCGATCAGCGCGGCGGTCAGCGAGCTGCAGAGCGGCTGAAACGCCGATGCCGACGCGCGTCAAGAGCATCACTGGCCATCAGCGCCACCCACTGATGTCCGGTTGGGAGCTGTGCTCGGCCGTCCCGGGCGCCTACGACCACCCCGAGGCCCTGAGACGAGCGCCCACGGCGTGGTTACCCGCGCGGGCGCCCTCGACCGCCGCCGAGTGCCTGCAAGCGGCGGAACTGTGGAGCCTGGATGCGCCGCCGCGGCGTTTCGATTCCGACGACTGGTGGTACCGAGTCACATTTCCTCGGCCGCAACATCGGCCGCACGAGCGCCTGGTGCTGGGATTCGACGGACTCGCCACGCTCGCCGACGTCTGGCTGAACGGCGAGCCGCTCTTCAGCAGCAGCAACATGTTTGTCGCTCACGAGTGCGCCCTGGATGAGCGATTAGCCGCTGCCAATGAGCTGGTGATTTGCTTCCGAGCGCTCGATCGAGCGCTGGAGGCGAAGCGGCCCCGGCCGAAGTGGCGCACGCCGATGGTGGAGAGCCAACAGCTGCGCTGGTTCCGCACCACGCTCCTCGGCCGGACGCCCGGTTGGTCACCGCCCGCGGCAGCGGTGGGACCATGGCGGCCGGTCTGGCTGGAAACACGGGCGCACGTGTCGCTGACCGACGTCTCCCTGCGCTCGGGGGTGCACGCCGATAACGGGTGGCTCGAAATCGAATGCAAGGTCGGCGCCATCGGCGACGCGCCGATCGCGCGAGTCGATCTGAGCGTGAGTGACGCGATGCAGACCCATTCGATTGAGCTGCGTCCGCGGCGTGCCGACGAGACGCTCGCGGCCGACACTTATATCGGCCGGCTGGAGATCCCCAAAGTCGCGTTGTGGTGGCCTCACACGCATGGCGAACCAGAACTGTACGCCGCGCGGCTGCAAGTGCGTTTGCACGGCTCGAGCGAGACAGTAGTCGCGGATCTGGGCCGCGTCGGCTTTCGAACCGTGACACTCCACACTCGCAACGGCGAGTTCGCACTGCATATAAACGGCGTGCCGATCTTCTGCCGCGGAGCCTGTTGGACGCCTCTCGATCCGGTCAGCCTCAATGCGCCCGCGGAGATGTTGCGTGCGACGTTGGCCCAGGTGCGCTCGGCCGGAATGAACATGCTGCGCGTCGGCGGCATGATGGTCTACGAGAGCGACGACTTCCTCGACCTGTGCGATTCCAACGGCATCCTGCTGTGGCAGGATTTCATGTTCGCCAACATGAACTACCCCGAGGAGGACAGCGCCTTCGTCGAGTCCGTCACACAGGAAGCCCGCCAACAGCTTGCGCGGCTGAACGGCCGGCCGTCGCTTGCCGTGCTGTGCGGCAACAGTGAGGGCGAACAGCAGGCGGCGATGTGGGGGGCCCTGCGCGACAACTGGGCCCCGAAGCTGTTTCATTCTGTGCTCGCCGGGCTCGCGCGCGAATCGTGTCCCGACGTGCCTTATTGGCCCTCCAGCGCGCACGGCGGTTCCTTCCCGCACCAGGGCAATCACGGCACGACCTCGTATTACGGAGTCGGCGCCTACATGCGCCCTCTCGAGGACGCGCGCCGCGCCGAGATCCGCTTCGCGACCGAGTGCCTTGCGTTTGCCAACGTCCCGGAAGAGCGCACGCTTGCCAGGCTGCCGGGCGGTCTGTCCATCCGCACCCATCAACCGGCGTGGAAGACGCGTGCGCCGCGCGACCTGGGCGCAGGGTGGGACTTTGACGACGTGCGCGATCACTATCTGACGCGGCTGTTCGGCGTCGATCCCCTCAACTCGCGGTATGCCGAACACGAGCGCTATCTGACCCTCAGCCGGATCGTCTCCGGTGAGGTGATGGCGAGGGTGTTCGCCGAATGGCGCCGAGAGCGCTCGACCTGTCATGGCGGGCTCATATGGTTCTGGCGCGATCTGTGGTGCGGCGCGGGGTGGGGGGTGATTGACGCACTGGGCTATCCGAAGGCGGCGTACTACTACTTGCGCCGAGTGCTGCAACCCGTCTCGGTTGCCGTGAGCGACGAAGGCGGTAATGGACTCTTCGTGCATATCGTCAACGAACGCGCAGTCGCGCTCGACGCGAGTCTCCATGTGACCCTCTATCACGCGGGCGACGTCATCGTCGGCGCCGCCAGCCGGACGCTCAGGATCCGCGAGCGAAGGACTGTGGAACTGAGCGCGGCCGAAATGTTCGACGATTTTCGGGATCTCTCCTACGCCTACCGGTTCGGCGCGGCGGCGCAGGATCTGGTCGTTGCGAGCCTGCGCACCGCGGACGGCTCGCTCTTGAGCCAGGCGTTTCATTTCGTCCTCGGGCTGAGCCCCGCGAGAGAGCCGGACGTCGGGCTCACCGCGGTGGCCAGTGCGCGCTCCGATTCCGACTTCGACTTGAAGATCTCCACGCGCCGCTTCGCCCAGTCGGTCTGGATCGAGGCCGACGGGTTTGTGCCCGACGATGCTTACTTCCACCTGGCGCCCGGAGCTGACACTACCGTGCGCCTGCGCCGGGTCCCGCACGAGCCCCAGCGTAGCTTGCGCGGCAGAGTGCACGCGCTCAACGCGTTGACGGCGGCAAAGATCGAAGGCTCGTCATGACTGCGCCACGCGCCGAGCCCGTGTACTTCGGGCCCGACGCCCGACCGCTGTTCGGGTGGATCCACCGGCCGCAGCGCGCTGCCCGTTGCAGCCTGGGTCTCGTGCTATGCAACCCCGTCGGATACGAGGCGATCTGCGCCCATCGGGCACTGCGGCATTGCGCCGAAGCCGCGGCCGACGCCGGCATCCCCGCTTTGCGCTTCGATTACGACGGTACGGGCGATTCCGCCGGCACTGATCTCGACCCGGACCGTCTGTCCGCCTGGATCGCGAGCGTGCATGGGGCGGCAGAAACTCTGCGGAGCGAGGCCGGCTGCGACCGTGTCTGTTTTCTGGGCGTGCGTCTGGGCGCCACACTTGCGGCGCTCGCGGCAAGTGAACGCTCGGACGTCGCGGGACTCATCGCCCTGGCCCCGGTCGTCAGCGGGAAAGCCTACACGCGTGAGTTGCGCGCATTGCAGATGGCGTCGGGCACCGGACTGCCGGAGACTGCCGACAGCGACGTCATGGAGGTGACGGGTTTCGCCCTCAGCGCAGCCACGCGCACCTCGCTCTCTGCCGTCGACCTGTCAAAGCTCGAGCGAGCTCCCGCCTCGCAGGTGCTGATTCTCGACCGCCACGACCTGCCGGGGAACGAGCGCTGGGCGGCACATCTGCAGGCGAGCGGCGCCACCGTGGAACGGCATGCAGTACCGGGCTATGCGGAAATGATGCTCAGTCCCCACGCAACGATGGTTCCCTCGGAGATGTTGCGTCTGGCGGTCACCTGGCTCTGCGAGCGGGGCGCTGTGGAGCCGCTTGCACAGCGTGAGCGCTCTAGCCCCACGCGCTCTAGCCCCACGGAAGACTCTCCTGAGGGCCGCGACACCCTTCCTCGCTCGCGACACGCCATTCGGCTGCCCCCCGGGGTGCTCGGCGGAGTACCGATCAGCGAGACGTCGGCATTCCTCGATTCCGGGCGTGTGCTGTTCGGCATATTGACAGCGCCGCACCCTGCAGCAACGGACACCGCCGACGCCGCTGGCGCCAAAGAGCCGCGCACGGGAATTCTCCTGCTGAATGCGGGTGGCACTCACCACATTGGGTCCAATCGGCTGTACGTTGCGCTGGCGCGCCGCTGGGCATCGCAAGGCCATGTGGTTCTGCGGTTGGATATTTCGGGTGTGGGCGACAGCCTGCCGCGCCCCGGTGAGACGGAGAACGCGATCTACACCGCGCGGGCGGCCGAAGACATAAGGGAGGCGATGCACTACCTGCGCCAGCGAGCCGGCGTGAGCGAATGCCGCGCGCTCGGGCTTTGCTCGGGTGCCTACCATGCGTTCAAGGCGGCCGTCGGCGGCGCGCCGCTGCAGACGGTCGTGATGATCAACCCGCTCACCTTTTTCTGGAAGGAAGGCATGTCGCTCGATGCGCCGCTGACCGATCGGCGAGTGATCTCCGAAGCGCACCGGTATCGGGAGGCGGCATTCAGACTACACTCGTGGCGCAAGTTGATGCGTGGCGAGGTAGATGTCGGCAGAGTCGCGCAGATCATGATCCGACGCACGGGCGCGTGGCTCAGCCGCCACTGGCGCGACCTGGCGCGCGATCTGGGTGTCCCTCTGAGGGATGACCTGGGCCACGAGCTCGAATCTGTGGCTGAGCGCGGCACAGCCATGCTGTTCGTGTTCGCCACGAACGACCCCGGCTTGCAGCTGCTGCGAACCCAGGGCGGCTCCCGTGTCCGCAAGCTGTGCGCGCGCGGCCAGCTTGCGATCCAGTTGATAGACGGCGCGGACCATACCTTCACGGCGGGCTCTGCGCGCGAGCGGCTCATAACGGTGCTCTCCGAGGCGCTCGATCAGGCGCGCCGTCATGTCTGACAGTGTGTCTGTATCGCGTCTCTCGGCCGTTCACATCCCGGCGCTCGACGGGGTCCGGGGACTCGCGATCCTGCTCGTGATTCCACACAACACCAATCTGATGCTCGAGGCGGCGTTCCACGGTCCGGCGTACATAGTGAAGGAGTTCCTGCTGTTCGGGTGGGCCGGCGTGCAGCTGTTCTTCGTGCTGTCGGGGTTTCTGATTTCCGGCGCACTCCTCGATTCTCAGGACTCCCCGACGTACTACCGTGCCTTCTACGCCCGTCGCGCGCTGCGCATCCTGCCGCTGTACTACGGAATCCTGGCGGTGACTTTCCTGGTGCTCGCCCCACTGCAGCTGGCGCCGGTGGAGACGCGGCAGAGCCAACAGCACCAGATCTGGCTGTGGACGTTCCTCTCCAACTGGACTGATCCACGGGGACTGACCGTGGCAGGGTTTGCACATTTCTGGTCGCTGGCGGTTGAAGAACAGTTCTATCTGCTGTGGCCGCTGGCGCTGCACCGCATGCGGCCCGAGCGGGTGTTGCGGCTCTGTCTTGGCATTTGCGTGGCGGCGTTTGGCTTTCGCACGGCCATGCGCGTGGCCGGCTTTTCGTCGGAGTGCGTATACGAATTCACGATCTGCCGGATGGATGCGCTCGCCATGGGGGCCGCTTCTGCGGCGCTCGTGCGACTGCCATCCTGGAAGGCTCGACTGGAACGCAGTGCACGCCACCTGCCGTGGGCCGCGCTCGCCGTGTTGGTGAGCGGTGCGCTTCTGACACACGACTATGCACGCGGCGGCTGGCAGACACAGACCTTCGGGATGACGATACTCGCGGCGGCGTTCACGCTGCTGCTGCTCGCGGCGCTGGGAAAGTATGCGGGCCGTGAGAACTGGCTGTCGCGAGCGCTGTCCATCGCTCCGCTGAGATCGGCGGGCAAGTATAGTTACGGGATGTACGTGCTTCATTTTCCGATCACCAAGCTGCTCGGCGCGCGGCTGCTCGGCGGCGCGGCGACCACCCACAGCGCCACGATCGCCGTGCTGTACGCGGCCGCCGTTACTCTGGCGACGTATCCGTGCGCATGGCTGTCGTATCATCTGTATGAAAAGCATTTTCTGCGCCTGAAACGCTATTTCGTTCCCTCGCAGCCTCGGCTTGTGGAGACGGTTTGATACACAGCGAACGCCTGCTCGAGATCGCCGGATTGCGCACCATCGTCGTCGGAGCGACGGACGCGCCGATGGCGGTCGTGCTACTGCATGGGTACGCGATGAAACCCGAGGACCTGGCGCCATTTGCTCACTCGCTGGGGGTGCCCGCCCTGTTCCTGCTCCCGCGGGGCCCGCAGCGCTGTTTCGACGCCGGCGGATACGGCTGGTGGGACATCGACTCTGAAGCGAGAGACGCCGCGCTGTTGCGCGGACCTCGGGACCTGGTTGAGCAATATCCGCCCGGCCTCGGTGCGGCGCGCGCAGCACTGGCTCGGTTTATCGAGGCGCTCGCGGCCGAATACCGGCCGCGCTGCACTGTGGTCGGCGGCTTCTCCCAAGGGGGGATGCTGTCGCTGGATTTCGCGCTGCGAGGCTCCAGTCCGGTCGATGCGCTCGTACTGATGTCCGCCTCGCGGATTGCGCGTGCGGACTGGGAGCCAAAGCGCGAGCGTCTCCGCGGGTTGCCCGCGTTCGTGAGCCACGGGCGGTCAGACCAGGACTTGGCCTTCACCGCGGGCGAAGCCTTACGCGACTTTATGTTGGCGGGCGGCGCCGAAGTGAGCTGGGCGCCGTTCGAGGGCGGACACGAGACTCCACTGCTCGTGTGGCGCGGTTTGCGGAATTTCCTCGGCGCCCTGTTAAGATCAAGTCAAAATGGAGGCGGCTCGCGTCACCCGGGCGGGAACAGCGCCACAACTTCTGCAGACAAGCGGATGCTCAAACGATGACCAGCAAATCTCCGGAGTTCGCCGCGCATCTGGCCGCCCTCGAAGGCATTGCAGCGGACGTTGCCGCGCCGAACGCCGCCGACGTCGACGCGAACAGCCGCTTTCCGCGGGCGACGGTCCAGGCGCTACAGACGGCCAAGCTGCTTTCGGCGCCCGTGCCGAAAGAGCTGGGCGGTGCGGGTTACGGCACGCGCGAGCTCGCCGCGCTGTGCTCGACCTTAGGGCAAGCCTGCGGCTCCAGTGCGATGGTATTGGCCATGCACTACATTCAGGTCGCATGCATCGCCCGGCATGGCCTGCAGTCGGAGTTTTTCCGCCGTTATCTGCAGGAACTGGTGCGCGATCAGTACGTGCTCGCCTCGATGACCTCGGAGAACGGCACTTTCGGCGAGACCCGCACCAGCATCTGCGCCGTCGAGCGCCAGGACGGACGCTTCAAGCTCGACAAGGACGCTACTACTGCTTCCTACTGCGAGCACGCCGACGGGATTCTCGTGACCTGTCGCCGAGGGCCGGACGCTCCGGGGAGCGATCAGGTGCTGGTCCTGGTTCGCAAGGGCGACTACAAACTCACGCAGACGACGTCCTGGGACACGCTGGGCATGCGCGGTACCTGCAGTCCCGGATTCAAGCTCGAATCCGCCGGGCCCGAGGAGCAGATCGTTCCGGGATCGTTCGCCGACTCCTCGGCGCAGACCATGGTGCCCTACTCCCACATCCTGTGCTCCTCGCTCTGGTGGGGGATCGCCGCCGCTGCGGTCTCCCGCGCGGCCGAGTTCGTACGCGCGAGCGCGCGCAAGAATCCCGGCACGGTGCCACCGACGGCGACGCGACTCGCGCAAGTGTCGGAGCAGCTGCAGGCGATGCGCCACAACTGGCTGGCGCTCGCCGACGAATTCGACGAACTCAACGCGCGGCCAGGCGGGATGCGGGAGCTGCTGTCGATCGGCTGGGCGCTGAAGATGAACAATCTGAAGATCAACGCCTCGGAGAGCGCGCCGCAGATCGTGCACAGGGCCCTGCAGATCACCGGCATTCTCGGCTACAAGAACGACAGCAAGTTCAGCCTCGGCAGACACTACCGCGACGTGTTGTCCGCCTCGCTGATGATCTCCAACGATCGCATCGCCTCCAAGAGTGCTTCGATGCTGCTCGTGTTCAAGGACAACTAGTCGCCTCCAGGATCGACCGGGAGCTCGCCACATGAGTGCCGACTACGACCCGCAGAAGTTCTACGAAGGGCTCGTCAAGCATCGTTTGATCATCCCGGTCGGGGTGCAGGGGGCGTTCGGCCGGGGCGCCGTGTTCGAGGACGTGCTCGAGCGCTTCAACGGACTGGTCTCGGCGCTATCGAAGGACGACGGCGCGGAGGTCTGCATGTTCCCGCCGGTCATCAGCCGCCAGGTGCTCGAGCGGGTCAACTATCTGGATTCGTTTCCGCACCTGTGCGGAGCGGTCTACAGTTTCTTCGGCAAGGAGCTGCAGGCCCAGGCGCTCGCCGAGCGAGTGCACGCCGGCCAACCATGGGGCGAACTATTCGGGCTCACGGACGTCGTGCTGAGTCCAGCCGCCTGCTACCCGCTGTATCCGAGCTTCACCGGCGTGGTGCCCAAAGGCGGTCGCCTGGTGACGATGCTGAACTGGGTGTACCGGCACGAGCCCTCGCCCGAGCCTACGCGCATGCAATCGTTCCGCGTGCGCGAATTCGTGCGCGTCGGGACGCCTGACGAGGTCGTCGAGTGGCGCGACATGTGGCTCAAGCGCGGCCTCGACCTGTTGACTTCGCTCGGGATGCCGGCGCGAGCGGATGTCGCGGCGGACCCGTTCTTCGGTCGTGGCGGCAAAATGCTCGCCGTGAACCAAAAAGAACAGAAGCTCAAGTTCGAGGTGCTGATACCCGTGATCTCTGCGGATGATCCGACCGCCGTGTGCTCGTTCAACTTCCACCAGGAGCACTTCGGCTCGACCTTCGGCATCCGCACCAGCGATGGCAAGGTCGCCAACACCGCCTGTCTCGGATTCGGCCTGGAGCGCATCGTGATGGCGCTGTTCAAGACGCACGGTTTCGAGCCGGAGCGCTGGCCGCACGAGGTGCGCATCAAGCTGTGGCCTTCGTGAGATCGATACCGTGACCTCGGCGAGCGTTTTGCGCGGACTCGATCCCGCGACTTACAGGCGTCATTCGCTGCACACGGAAGGCTGTGTGTGGGTGGAGAAGAACTGCTACGTCGACATCTGGATCGAGGTCATTCACGCTCTCGGTCTCGAACCGCGCGCGATCCTGCCGTTCACGGCGGCGATCGACTTCGAAGGCGACCAGTGGACGTTCTTCAAGCCCCCCCACGATGAGCTGCGCGACCTCTATGGTCTTGATGTACAGGAGATGTACGTGTGGCGGCCGCTGCTCGAGCATGCCCTCGAGCACGTCGGCGCCGGCAGGATGATCAGTACCGAGGCCGACTCCTTCTGGCTGCCCGACACCTCGGGCACCGATTACCGCCGCCAGCACACCAAGAGCACGATCGTACTCAACGAGATCGACGTCGAGAAGCGGCGCCTCGGTTACTTTCACAATGCCGGGTACTACTCGCTCGAGGGCGAAGACTTCGCGCGCACCTTCAGGCTCAACCTGCCGCCCGATCCGACTTTCATGCCGCTGTTCGCCGAGCTGGTGCGCGTCGACGGGCTGGCGCGACGCTCCGCGTCAGAGCTGGTCGCGCTCTCGCTCGAGCTGTGGCGGCGCCACCTCAAACGCCGCCCGGCGAGCAATCCCCTGGCCCGTTTCCGGGCGCGCTTCGAGCAGGACCTGCCCGGCATTCAGGACAGGGGCTTGGCCTACTACCACGCCTGGGCCTTCGGCACGGTCCGCCAGCTCGGCTCGGCGTTCGAGCTGGCGGCAGCCAACCTCAAGTGGCTGTCGAGCGAGGGGATCGCGGGGCTCGAGCCCGCCACGCTGGCATTCGAGCAGCTGTCGGCGACCAACAAGACTTTCATCCTGAAGGGCGCGCGCGCCACCAACAGCCGCCGTCCCCTCGACAGCGGTGCGCTATTCGATGAGATGGCCGGCGCCTGGGAGCGCGGCATGAAGGCGATGGAGTCGGTCTTGTAGCTGCTATTTTCGGGCAGCTACGTACAGCAAGCTCGGACTCGAGGCGTCGTCGTCACTTTCGCCCAGGCTGCGTCCGTCGCTGTCGAAGACGTCGAGCAGCCGAAAGCCGCCCGCCTCGAGCTGGCGCCGCTGCTTGTCCCGATCGATGTAATAATGCAGCAGCGCGTAATCGTGCCCAACGTCGTTGAGCAGCGCGTACTCCTCCTCGTGGCGGTGCAGACGGCCAACGCGCAGGTGGTTCAGCGTGCGCTTGAGGTACTCGAGCACATATCGAGCCTGGGCGATTGGGTTGCGCGAATACGCGAGGCGCGGAGGCTTGCCCGCGGTGCGCGAGCGGCGGTTGTGCGCTGAGAACACCAACAGACCGTCCGCCGACAGCACCCGCCTGGCCTCGGCGAGGATCCGCAGCCGGTCCTCGTGCGACACCGCATCGAACACGTTGTTGGGCGCGAAAGTGAAATCGAACTCAGCCGCGCCCCAGCGCGACAGATCCCGCATGTCGGCCAGATGGACCTCAACGCCGGGCAACGCCTTGCGCACGTGATCGACCATCTCCTGCGAGTAGTCGATGCACACGTAACGCCGCGCGAGCGGCTGGAGGAACGCGGCCGTGCGTCCTGTGCCGATACCGACGTCGAGCACCCTGCGGCCGAAGAAGCCGGGCTGATACCGCAGCAGCGCCATCGTCTCCGGCCGATCGAGCAGCAGCTTGCTGCGGTAGGCGTTGGTGACGCCGCGCGCGTGATAGATCCTGGAGTTGATTTCGTCCTGCAGACTGGAGCGGCTCAGCGGTGAGGCGGCGGCGGCTTCGCTCGGCGGTGTGTCCGTCGCAGCTCGCTCGGATGACATGTGCTCGTGCCTTGCCGAGACGTCCCGGCCGTTACGGAGTTCCGGGCACGCTGCGAGAACCGGGTTGCGACAGCGGCCCGCGCATCGGCCGGTCGAAATAACGGAACTCAGTCACGGGATCGAAGATCTTCGAGTTGAGCCCCTGCGGGCTGTAGCTCACGATGAGCGACACCCTGTTCTCGGTGAAGATGTCGGTGTCGAAGTTGCCCGTGCTGTGGGTGCGCCTCGCGACCAATGCCGCCTGCAGCGAGTGGCCGAGTTGGTGCGTGAGACCCACCGTCCCCAGCAGGCGATCGTTATGCACGTCCGTGTTCAGGTACTCCTGATGCTGCCAGCCGGCCTCCACAGCCAGCGTCCACAGCGGCGACAGCCGGTAGTCAACGCCAAGCTCCCCCCCGTACACCCGGCGATCGAGCTGGATATTCTGCCGATAGCGCTCCTGGCTCCAGTTGGCACGCAACTGGGCCACCCCCCGCGCCCCGCTCGTCAGCAACATGACATCGCCCGCATCGGCGGTGAACGGCTCCGAGATCGGCTGCACGTTGAGAGAACCGCCCGGATTCGCACCCTGACGTATGTCGTTGCGCAGCGTATCGCCGGCGTCGGAGTAGCCGTGACTGTACTCGGCGTTGAGGGTCGTGCGTGAGGAGATGCGCCGCTGCAGCGCGAGGCTGGCATGTGGGACTGTGCGGCGCTGGTCCGCCGCGCCTACCTTGATGCCGTCGAACCCGCCCTCGAGCTCAAGAAAGCTGCGCAACGTCTCGCCGCTGAAGCGCAGGAAGAAGGCGTCGCGGTCGATCCGCGGGTACAGATCCTTGAGACGATACTCGATGCGCTGATAGCCGTAATTGGCGGAGATCTGCGAGTACTCGCCCAGCAGATGGGCGAGCCCGAGGCGTGCGCTGTAACGGTCGTCGTCGAAATTCGAACGTTGGTAGGTGAGGTGGCCGTAGCGCGCCTGCAAGTCCAGTTGGTTCCTGGCGGGCAGCGGCAGCACCAGATCCGGGCCCACCGACGCGAAATTCACGTTCTGGCGATTGCTGTTGGCGAGCGCGTCGAATACCTGCGTGGAGATCTGCCCGAGGTTGTCTTCCGCTGTCAGCCACAATCGCTCGGGCATCGCGGTGATCGTCACGAGGGCGTTGGCTGCGGGTAACAGCTGACTCGCAAACGGACCTTGCACGTAGTCGCGATACAGGAGCGAGACGTCGGCATTGGTGCTCACAGTCCCGCCGCGCCGTACGCGTAGCCCTGCCAACGCGTCGATGGCGGTCGCGCTACTCGTGGTCGAGTGCGCGTAGTCGGGATTGTCGGAATAGACGCCCGCTACGCTCCCGTATGGTGTGACTTCGCCACCGGCCGCGAATACTGCGTCGGCGGCGACAGCGATAGGCAGGAGACACACAGCCCAGGCGCTGCGCGTCATTCGGTTATTTTCACGCCTGCAACACTCGGTCATGTTTACTTTCGATAGGCTTCGTAGCCGTAGTAAGCCTGCCGCTCCGAGGCCAGCAGCGGATCCCAGTCGTTCAGCACCAGGCCGACCGGCACTGATTCCTTGATGCGCCTGATGGCGTCCCGCACCGAGTCCTGGAGCGTCTTGCCGGCGCGCACCACGAGCAACACCTGCCCGGCGGAGTCCGCCAGCATCGGAGTGTCGCTCGAGAGCAGCAGGGGCGCGGTATCCACGATCGCGACGTGGGTGCTCAGGGCCGAGTCCATCGCGGCGAACAGCGGCCCTACTCGTCCGAACGAGAACAGGTCGCTCGCGCCGGCGAACGGCAGTCCGGCGGGCAGGACCCGCAAGCGCTGGATGCTCGTGCGCAGCGCGTAGTCCATGAAGTTGCGATCCGGGTGCCGCAGCAGCTCGAGCAGCCCCTGAACGCCATCCAGATCGAGCGCCAAAGTCAGCGAGCGGCGCACTGTGTCGGCATCGACCAGCAGCACGTCGTGAACCCCTTCCGAGGCTATGCTGAGGGCGAGGTTGAGAGCGGTGTAGGTCTTGCCCTCCCCTGCGAGGGCGCTGGTCACTACGGCAACCGGCCCTACGGCGCGCGCCTCCGGGGTGGTTTTCGCCCGAGTCGCGGCGATTACCTCGCGGCGGATGACCCGGTAGTCCTCCTGCTGGCGGCCCACGAAAGCCGCGTGCGCGTACAAACCGCGCTCGGCGAGACGGGCGACGTCGATTTCCACGACCGGTCCGGCATTCTGCGGCCAGACGATGGGCGAGGGCAGGCTCGCAGTTACGACCGCGGCGGCTGACTCCGCGGCGACTCTCGCGTCGGTCCTCGCAGGGCGCGAGTGCGTGGCGCGCGGGGGCTGATGGGCGGCGCGGTTCCCCTTCAAACGCTCCATCGCGGCCTGGATGATACTCACGCTCCCTCCAACCCGATTGCGGCGCGCAGCAGACGTGAAACCGGGTAACTGACGAGCCCGGTAGTCACGATGACCACGACCAGAACGATCGTCGCCACAGCGAAGTTGATGGCCTCTCGGCGCTCTTCGCCCAGCGCCGCAGGAGCACGCGAACGGCTGACGACACCGATGACTGGCAGTCCGGTCGCCGCCGCGAGCGCATTCCTTGACACGAACACCGGCCGTGTCTGGGAGCGCAGGAACGCCACGCCGGCGCCGGCAAACAAGGCGGCGGCCAACGTGGCTAGCAGAAACAACGGTCGGTTCGGGCTGATCGGTCGCAGCGGCGCCCGCGGCTGCTCGAGGATTCTGAAGCGGCGGTCCTCGCTGCGGTCCGCTTCGTTCGAGAGGCGCGCGCTCCCCAGCCTCTGCAACAGAGCTTCGTATTGGGTCTTGGTGACGCCGTAATCGCGATTGAGCCGCGCGAGCTCCGCCTCGATTTCGGGGCCCGTCGTGACCAGCCGCTGCAGTTCCGCGACGCGCGCTGCCGACTGTGACTCCTGCGCTTGCAGCGCCGCCATCTGCACGTCGGCCGTGTTGAGCCCGATCTGCAGGTTCTGCACTACCGGATCCACCGGCACCACAGAGCCTTCCGCGACCGTGCCGTTGGTGGAGCGCACTCCGCCCAGCTCGGCGCGGCGCTGCTCCTCGAGGCGCTTGATGGTGTCCTTCGCCGCGATCACTTCGGGATGGCGATCGGTGAACTTGAGCAGCAACTCATCGAGTTGCCGTTTGCTGTCGCGAATGCGGGCATCGAGCGCGGTCGCGGCCTGTATCTCCTGGGCGCTCGGCGGCGACTTCAACAGCATCCGGCCGCTCTCGTCGCCCGAGATCTTGCGTCTGAGCTCATCGCGCTGGCGGACCGCGACGGCGAGATCGGAATGGATCTTCTGCAGGTTGGCGACCTCTGCCTGCAGGCGGACGAAATAGTCACCGCGCTGATCAGGCATCAGTCCGACATGCTTCTTCTTAAACTCGGCGAGGCGTTGCTCGGATTGCGACAGCGCGGTTTCGTATTGAGCCACCTGCTGTTTGAGGAAGCTCTCGGCGCTCTGAGTGTCGGTTCTGCCGGCGCCGAGAGACTTTTCCATGAAGGTGTCGAGCAGCGTCCTCACGACGGCCTGCGCCGTGCGCGGGTCGCCGTCTGAGTAGGTGATAGTGTAGATCCCCGCTTCGGTTTCAGCGCGGATCGCAATTAAGTCCGCCAGTTCCGTGAGCAGCCGCTCCGCGCCTTCCGCGCTATGCGTGCGCTGGTAAAGCCCGACTTTTCGCGCGACCCGGTCGAGTGACGGCCGTGCGAGCAGAGCCCGCCGCACGGCATCAGTCTGATTCTGCGTCTGAGGAGTCACCGCGAGACCCTGCAGCAACGACCCGAGCACGGAGCGGGTGTCCACATAGATCTGCGCGCGCGATTGATATTTGTTGGGCAGCGCCAGGTTCAGGACCGTGCCGGCGATGGCCACGAGCCAAGCCACCAAAAGCGCCGTCCAACGGAAGCGCCAGGCGGACCGTATCGCGCTCAGCAGATTTTCGATCTGTTCTTTCATGGATCCACGTGCCTGGGAGGCGTCCCCTTCGCTAGAACAGAGTCTCAGGGATGACCAAAATGTCGCCCGGCCGCAACGGGACGTTTTCCGAGATCTTCCCCTTGTTCAGCAGATCGCTCAGGCGAACGCGTATCTCGCGCGTCGACTGCCCCTCGGTGCGGACGATTTTCGCCCGGTTGCCCGCCGCAAACTGGGACAGGCCACCGACCTCGATCACCAGGTCGAGGACGGTCATGCCGCTGCGGTATGGCACTGCCTTCGGAGCGACGGCCTGGCCGACGACCCTGACCTGACTGAAGGCGCTGACGGGATGGGTGACGATCACGCTCACGGTGGGCGCGCGCACGTATTCTCCGATGACCTTCTCGATTTCCTGCGCGAGCTGGGTGGGCGTCTTGCCAACGGCGACCGCGTCATTGACCAACGGCGTCGAGATCTTGCCGTCAGGACGGACCGGCACTTCGGCATTGAGCTCCGGGTTGCGCAACACGGTGATCTTGAGGGTGTCCCCCGGTCCTATGATGTACTCGCTGGAGACGGCGGAAGATTCAGAGGCAGTGGCCGGGGGCGGCTGCGCGGGCGTTTTGACGGCGGCCCCCGGGCCTGGGACTTGAGCTAGACAGCCGTTGTAACCGCCCAGGAGAGCCGCCAAAGCAAGCGGCAGGATGAGCCGGCGAGCCCTTCCCGTCACCACGCCGTCATGCGCCTCGTTCTTCATCGGACGGTCCCACGATCCCTGCGGGAGCAGCAAGAACAGCATCTGTTTCCCTTCGGAGTCAAGCCTAGCGCAGCGGAAACTCGAAAACTGTAGGTACCGTCGCATTATGGCTGACAGGCGCCCACCACGTCTTCGGTAAACTGGCTCCGCGTGCGTGCATACCGTGCCGGGCCGCACCGCAACGGGCGCGCCCCTATTCGCTATCCTTCTTAGGTGATTCAGACGGACGGAAACAGCCGCTTTCGCATCGAGGAACTCGCCTCGCTCGACTCCGCATCTTCGCTACAGCCGCAATGGAATGCGCTCGCCGAAAGAACCGGCACCGTGACGGTATTTTCCACGTGGGAATGGCAGACGACGTGGTGGAGACATTATGGCGCCGGGAACCGGCTGCGGATCATAACCGTTCACAACGGCGAACGGCTCATCGGTCTACTACCCCTTTATGTGAAGCGCGTGGCGCTTGCTCCCTTCTTCGCGATGCGCGAAGGGCTACTGGTTGGCAGCGGCGGCGATACTTCGCCCGACTATCTCGGGCCGTTGATCGAGCCGGAGCACGAGCAAGCGGTGGCCCGCCTCCTGGCGGACCGCGTTGCCAACACCCGATCCGACTGGGATGTGCTGACCTTCATGGACATGTCGCCGGGTCCGTTCCTCGAGCTGCTGGTCGAATGCCTGAGCGACGCGGGCCTCGATGTCAGCGTCCGAAAGAGCAGCACGATCCGGGTGGCGCGTCTGCCACCGAGCTGGGACGAGTATCTCGCGAGGATGCACCGTGACCGGCGCTATCGCGTGCGCAATCTGCGGCGCAACGCGCTGCGGGAACTCGGAGCGCGGTTCGACCTCCCGCAGTCCGATTGCGAACTGCAAGCGGCGGTCGACGACCTCATCGCATTGCACCGCAAGCGATGGGCAAGGAAGGATCACACCAAAGGCGCCTTCCGCAGCAGGTCCTACATCGGTTTCCACCGGGAAGCCATCGAGCGCTGCCATCGCAACGGCTGGATTCGTCTCTACCGCATGGAGTCGGGCGGGAGGGCTGCGGCAGTGCTCTACTGCTATCGATACCGCGACGAAGTGCTTTACTTCCAGTCGGGCTTCGACCCGCAGCTCGAAGAGTATTCTCTCGGCCAGGTACTGATGGGCTTCGCCATCGAGAGCGCCATCGGCGAGGGTGCCAGAGTGTTCGATCTGCTCAAGGGTGACCACCCGTACAAGAGCTCCTGGTCGAACGACGTTCGCAGTACGTTCGATCTCGTCGCGTACAACACTTCAGCACTCGGACGACTCAGACTTCTATCCAGCAAGGTGGGGAGTCTGAAGAGATCGCTGCTGGACGGTCCGCAGCGGCACGGAGGACGAGTGTCATGAGCTCCGGCCAGGATAGCCACGACGAACGACTCGTGGAGCTCGATGTTCTGCGGGGGCTCGCGGCCCTGGCGGTGATGCTCTACCACTACACGGTGCGATTCACGCAGCTCTATCCCAATTTCCCGCCGGCCGCCGCCAGGCTGCCCTGCGGTTTTTTCGGCGTGGAGTTCTTCTTCTGCATCAGTGGCTTCGTGATTTTCATGACCCTCGATCGCACCCGCAGGCCCATGGACTTCGTCGTCTCGCGTGTCGCGCGCCTGTGGCCGGCGTATCTGGCGGCAATGACCGTCACCTTCTGCGCAGTGCATCTCATCGGCCTGCCGGGCCGGGAAGTGAGCGCGCTTCATGCTCTGGCGAATGTCACAATGCTCGGGGAGCTGCTCCACGTTCCGCTCGTCGATCCCGCGTACTGGAGTCTGCAGGTAGAGCTGATCTTCTACTGCTGGATGCTGCTCGCGTTTACCGTCCGGGTACTGCCCCGCGCGCGCCTGCTGCTGTCACTGAGCCTGCTGCCACCAATCGCGTATGCCGCTGCCAGAGCCCTCTTTCATCGCGAGCCCTCGTACCTGGCAGGGGTTCTGCTCATGGTCGAGCACGTGCCGTTCTTCGCGATCGGCATGGCTGCCTTCCGCATCAGGAAGGCCGGCAGTACGGCGCACGTTCGCCAGTCCACCGGCGAGCTGCTGATAATGGCCGCGGCCATCGTGGTCGCCGCGGTCTGCCTTTCGCCCGCCAAGGGCGTCGTGGCGGCCTTCAGCGCCGCAATTTTCTATGCTGTTGCCACCGGGCGGCTGCGCTGGATCGCGCGCGGCCCTCTGGTCTTTCTCGGCACCATCTCCTACTCGCTATATCTGCTACATCAGAACGTCGGTTACATCGTGATCCGTACGGCCGCCAAGTTGGGAATCGGAACCAATGCGGGAATCGTACTGGCAATCGGCCTCGCCATTGCGCTCGCTGCCGCGATCACTTTCACGATTGAGCGTCCCGCCCGGAACTGGATCCGCGCCCGATATCGCGCCATGCGCTCGGCACAGGCGGCTCGCACGGCTGGTCCGACGGCTTCGGCTGCTCGCTAGAGCAGCGTGCGCGGCCGCGATAGCGTCGTTTTGCCCAAATCCATGACGGGGGCTCGCTCGTGCAGCTCGCGGGCCCCGACGCCTTTCGTTAGCAGCAGCTGACACGGCCGCGCAAAATGTGACAGCTCACATGATATTGCGCTTGACCTGGCCTCCAGAAGGCATCGCGTGCGTGTTAGGAGCGTCGTCAGCTGTCGTCGCATGCAGACGTCAGCTGTCGTCGCATGCAGACGTCCGTGCATACCGACACGTTGCCAACGCGCGCCGCTGCCTTTAACTTTGTCTTCACCAGAGGGCAAACCCGGCAAAAGCCGGGGGCGCAAAGCTTCCGGTCTAACGGCTTCAAGGAGCCTATGACAGCGGGGTTGCCGGCGAAAGCGTTCGCATTCGTCGTCACTGACTTCCTGTCCTGATACGGATTTCAACCGTTGACCGCTGATCGCGCGCGGCCATGCCGCGCGTAGGCCCTGGTGCGCAGACCTTAGTCAGCAGGTCGCGCGGGGGTTCAGGGTTGAGTCAGTCAGGAGCATTGCGAATGCTGATGCTGAAGTTGCGGCCGGGGTCGTATGGTGTAGCTCGATTTCCACTCCTCCTGTCCCTTGCGCTCGCGAGCCTCGCGCTCGGCGCCTGTGCTCCAGGGGTTGACACTGCCGCCGCGGGGTCGACGAGCAGCACACTCGCGATCTCTGGAACACCGGCCACAAGCGTGGTCGCGGGTCAGAGCTACTCCTTCGTGCCGAGCACCACGAATCCAGGCGGGATGAAGCTCGCTTTCTCGATCAGCAACAAGCCCTCGTGGGCGACCTTCAGTGCGAGCACGGGTGAACTACTTGGCACGCCTGCGGACACCGACGTCGGCACCTATCCGAACATCGAGATCAGCGTCGACGACGGGCCCTCCAGCGTCGCGCTCGCGGTCTTCGGTCTCGCGGTAACCGCCCCGGCGACGACTGCCGGCGCGCCACCGACCATCTCGGGCAGCCCCGCCACGGGCGTAGTCGGCGGCCAGAGCTACTCGTTCACGCCGACCACCACGGACCCGAGCGGAGGCACACTCACCTTCTCCGTGACCAACCAGCCCTCGTGGGCTGCCTTCAGTACCGCTACGGGCCAGCTGAGCGGCACGCCCGCGAGCACCAACGTCGGCGCGTACTCCAACATCCTGATCAGCGTGAGCGACGGGACGTCGAGCGCGGCATTACCGGCATTCGGCATCACGGTGACGGCTGGCACGCCGGCCCCGAGCTCGCCGCCGACGATTTCGGGCAGCCCCGAGAGCAGCGTCGTCGCGGGCCAGCACTACTCATTCATCCCGACCACGACGGACCCGAGCGCGAAGCCGCTCACCTTCTCGATCAGTAACCAGCCGGTGTGGGCAACCTTCAGCGCTACCACCGGTCAGCTCAGCGGCACACCCGCGGCCGCCAACGTCGGCACGTATTCCAATATCGTGATCAGCGTCAGTGACGGCACTTCGAGCGCGGTGCTCCCCGCGTTCACTATCGCAGTCGCCGCGCCGCCGCCGATGCCACCGACGATCTCGGGCAGCCCCGCGACGAGCGTCGTCGCGGGCCGGAGCTATTCGTTCACGCCCACCACGACTGATCCGAGCGGGAAGACACTCACCTTTTCGATCAGCAACAAACCCTCATGGGCCACCTTCAACACCAGCACCGGTCAGTTGAGCGGCGCGCCCGTGGCCGGAAACGTCGGCAGCTATCCCAACATCGTCATCTCCGTCAGCGACGGGACGCTCGGCGCTTCACTGACTGCATTCTCCATCAGCGTCACGGCAGCACCGCCTCCGCCGCCGCCGCCTCCACCGACGATTTCCGGCAGCCCCGCGACGAGCGTCGTCGCGGGCCAGAGCTATTCGTTCACGCCCACCACGACTGATCCGAGCGGGAAGACACTCACCTTTTCGATCAGCAACAAACCCTCAT
>Ga0137412_10000038_pt1 | contig 66822 bp, 66 predicted proteins | sample CZODoug2_1_16fun_FD_122160 | JGI IMG/M metagenome (GOLD analysis project Ga0137412, IMG submission 122160) | Vadose zone soil fungal communities from Angelo Coast Range Reserve, California, USA - CZODoug2_1_16fungal (Hybrid Assembly) | ecosystem: Environmental > Terrestrial > Soil > Vadose zone...
TGGGCCTTGCCGCCCTCGCCGCGCCGCTCCTGTGGGTCGGCCGGGACGCTCTGCCAACACACCCTCGCCCGGCGCCGGCGCCCACTGTGCGCTCAACTGCCCCCACCGCCGGCGATGCGATCCTCGAGGGTCTGCTGGCGCGGGCCGACCGCGCACTCGCCGGCGACCAACTGGTGGCGCCGCCGGGCGCGAGCGCCGCGGACCTGTACCGCGAGGCCCTGCGGCGCAATGCGCGCGATCCGCGCGCCGTGAACGGCCTCGAGCAAACCATCGACAGACTGGTGTCGGACGCGGAAGGCGCGCTGCAGGATCGACACCTGCAGGATGCGCAAGCTCTCGCGGATCAGGCGCACGCCATCAGCCCCGACCACCCGCGCGTGGCGTTCCTCATGGCGCAGATTGGCGCGCAACGCGAGCGCCTGGTGCTCGACAAGGCGCAACACGCCGCCGCCACCGGCAACGTCGCCGGCGCTCTCGCGGTGCTCGATGACGCCGCGCGCGGCGGGCGTCACTCGACGCTGGTCGAGGAAGCGCGCCAGCAGCTCGCGCAGCAGCAGGTCGATGAGCGCGTGGTGGAGTTTCTCAGGCGTGGCCGCGAGGCGTTGCTGCGCGGGCAACTCATCGAGCCGCCCGAACAGAGCGCGCGCTTCCTCATCGAAGCGGCGCGCGCGCTCGCACCCGGCGACGCCGGCGTGCAGCAGGCGACGAAGGAACTGCTCGCGCGCCTGCAGGCCGAGGCCGGCAAGGCGCTCACCGCCGGCAACCCGGATCAGGCTGACGTCTGGACGTCCGCCGCGGCCGGGGCGGGAGCGGAGCGGGCCGACGTCGCGGCACTGCGTGCCGAGGCGCAGCGGCTGCGCGGCGCCAGCAAGGCCGACTCGCTCGCGCAACTTACACTCACCTTCAACGAGCGCCTCGCCGCAGGAAGCATCACCGAGCCCGCCGCCGACAGTGCCAAGTTCTACCTGGCGCAGCTGCTGCAGGCGGATGCGGCCCATCCGGCGACCCAGCTCGCGCGCACGGCATTCGACACCCGTGTGCTCGATGAAGCGCGCGGCGCGCTGCGCGCGCAGGACTATGGCGGCGCGCGCCGCTGGCTCAGCGAAGCCCGCGCCGCGGGCGCCGACCCGGCGAGCATCGGCGCGGTGGATGCCGCCATCGGTGCCGCGCAGGATGCGGCGCAGCGGGCCAGCAGCTATGTCAGCGCGAGCTCGATGACCCGCACCCGTTACGTGGCGCCGAAGTTCCCCCCCGCCGCCAGCCAGCGCGGCATCGATGGCTGGGTCGACCTGCAGTTCCTCGTCAACACCGACGGCTCGGTCGGGGAGCTCACGATCGTCGGCGCGCAACCGGTGGGCATCTTCGAACAGGCGGCGCTCGATGCCGTGCGCCACTGGCACTACCAGCCCCTGATGCGCGACGGGCAGGCCGTGACCCAGCGCGCCCGGGTGCGCCTGCGCTTTGCGATGCAGCGATGAAACATTCGAACACTCCCGCCCGCGTGCTGGTCGTCGACGATGACGTGCGCTATGGCGAGTGGCTGCGCCATCACCTGGACGTACTGTTCCCGCGGGCGAGCGTCAGCATGCTCAATCGCAGCGAATTCGAGCGCTGGTGCACCGATTTCTCGAGCCGCGACTGCGACCTGCTGTTGCTGGGCGCCGTGTTCGGCTCGAGTCCCGAGGACCCGCAGTCCCCGGGGCTGTCGCTGTTGCGCCGCCTGCGCGACCAGCCGGCGACGCCTGCGGTCATCGCACTGGCCGAGGACGGTAACGAGCTCACCGCGGTGCGCGCCCTGCAACTGGGTGCGGTCGACTACCTGCCCAAGCGCCTGTTGACGCCCGAGCGCCTGAATACCGCGGTGCGCCTGGCGCTGCGGCGCGTCGAACGGCGCGTGGCGCGGCGCCTGGCGAGCCTGGCTAACCTGTCGCGCGAGCAGCTGCGCGCGGGTGCCGCGCCAGAGGCAGCGCCGGAGCCGGGCGCGCCGCCGGCCGCGAGCGATGGTTCCGCGATGAGCCCGGCCGCGGGTGACGGTTCGGCGATGAGCCCCGCCGCAGTCGTCGCGCCCGCTGCCGAGGCCGCCCCCGCCCCCGAGGCACTGCAGGGCGCGGGCGTGGCGGTGCTGCTCGCGGACGCGAAAGCCGAGGTCATTCCGGGTTACACGCTGCGGCTGAAAATCGGCGAGTCGGAAAAGGCGGTGGTGTATCTCGCCGCCAGCACGCACCGCGGACACAACGTCGCGCTCAAGGTGTGCAAGACGCTGCGCGACGAAGCGGCCGGCCGCCAGTTCCTGGAGCGCGAGTATACGGCGGTCATGGCGGTCAGGAGCCCGCTGGTCGTGGAGATCTACGACTACGGCGTGCACGCCGGTTTCGAATACCTGGCGATGGAGTACCTGCCGCGCGGGGATCTGAAGGCACGCATCCAACGCGGCGTGAGCGAGCGGGAGGCGCTGCATTTCGTGACGCAGATCGCCGCCGCCCTGCAGGTGGTGCACGAGGCGGGACTGGTGCACCGCGACCTGAAGCCGCCGAACGTGATGCTGCGCGAGAACGGCGCCGTGGCGCTCATCGACTTTGGCCTGGCGCGCTCGCTCGACGGCAACACCGCGAGCACGCTGACCGGCGTGCTGCTCGGATCGCCCTATTACATGAGTCCCGAGCAGGCGCTCGGTGAGCCGCTCGATGCGCGCTCGGATTTCTACAGTCTCGGAGTCATCTGCTACGAGATGCTGACCGGGAGCAAGCCCTACACCGGCAATACCGCCATGGAAGTGCTGCAACAGCACGTCAGCGCACCATTGCCGCTGCTGCCGACCGACCTGGCGCGCTACCAGCCGCTGCTCACGCGGCTGCTGGCGAAGTCTCGCGGCGGGCGCCCGGACAGCGCTCACGAGATCATCGCCACCGCGGCCGGGCTGCGCGCGGGCGCCGCCGGCGACCCGCAGTCGAGCGCGGCCTAGGAGCCGGCTCGAACGCTGCGACCGCGCTGCTCGAAGGCGCGTCCCAACGCCAGCGCCAGCACCGTCCAGACGGCCGAGATCACCGCACCCAGCCAGCCGATCGCCGCGGGACCTGCGCCGAGCCCGGCGGTGAGTCCCTTGTAGAGCGAGCCGCTCAGCGCATCCCCGCCGCGATAGGCGAAGGTGTCGATGAGGCTCTTTGCCTGGTATTTCTCCTCGCGGCTCACCACGGTGAACAGCGAGTCGCGGCACGGCCGCGTGATGGCGTAGTCGGCGACGCGACGCACCGCGTACACCAACACCAGCACGGTGAACACCGGCGTCAGCGCGAACAGCGCGTAGCCGGCCGTCATGAGAAGCGGCACCGAGGCCAGGAGCGAGCGCATGCCGAGCCACTTGAACAGCCGCCCGAACAGCAGGAACTGGATGGTCAGCGATGCGGCCTGCACGTAGAAATCGATGCCTGCAAAGAAGCGCGTACGCTCATTGGCGTTGCTGAACACCTTGGCGACGAACGCCTGCTGCTCGAGGTACAGGAAGGTGGACACCCACGTCATGAGCAGCACGAACGCCGCGATGCCGAGCAGGTAGGGCGAGCGCACCACCTGCCCGAAGGCGGCAAACACCCCGCCGCCAACCCCGCCCTGGGCGCGTGGCGCGGCAGCGCCCGCCGCAATCGCCGCGGCCGCCTGCGGCCCGGAGGCGGCTCGCCGTCGCTGCCAGCGGATGACCTGCGCCATGAACAGCAGCGACACCAGCAGCAGTCCTGCGGACAGCGGCAGCAGATTGATGGCGCCGAGCGGGACTGCGAGCTTGCGGTCGATGAGCGGGCCCAGGAGCCCGCCGGTGCTGGCGCCCGCCCAGATGAAACCGAACAGGCGCCCCGCCTGCTCGCGCGTGAATACGTCCGCCATCAGGCTCCAGAACGCCGCCACCACGAACAGATTGAATACGCTCACCCACACGAAGTAGGTGCGCGCGATCCAGGTGTGGTCCGCCTGCAGACGGAACCACACCCAGAAGATGAGCAGGTTCAGGGCGAAGAAACCGTACACCCACGGCAGAAACACCGAGCGCGGGAAGCGCGAGGTGAGCCAGCCGTACAGCGGCTGCAGCAGCAGCATGACGGCGAACACGCCCCAGAAAAGGTAGGGGATGGTTTCCAGCCCCGAAGTGATGCCGAGGGCATCGCGGACCGGGCGCAGGATGGTGTAGCTCGCGAACATGCACAGCAGCGTCGCAAACGATGCCAGCAGCGCGGGTGTCTCACCGGGTTGCAGGACGATGAGGCGCCGCAGTAGCTGGCTCATGAGGCGATCAGCCAACGGTCAGTCTCCGCGCGCGTGGGGGGCTAGTGTGCCACAGGCCCGGCGCCGCAGCGGCAAGCCGGCTGTGTGCATTTGCCTGGCAGCCCCGGTGCGCGCGCGACTTTAGCTTGACGGCCGGGACGCGGGCGGAGCAATCTTGCCGACCGCTGTTGGGGGAGTCGGAACGTGAAAAGAAGAGCCTTCTGCGCGGCCGGGGTCGCCGCGCTGGCCGCCGCCGCCGTTCCTTATCGTCGCGCAGGCGCGAGCACCAGTGGCGCGGAAATTCCCGCCGTGGGTCTCGACGGGCGGCAACTCACTCTCAGTTCCGCGGACATCGACGACCTGCGCGCGGGGCTGCGCGGTGAGCTCATCAGCGCCGACCAGTCCGCGTACGACGGCGCGCGCCGGCTGTGGAACCCGTCATTCGATCGCAAGCCGGCCCTCATCGTGCGCTGCGTGGGAGCGGCGGACGTCAGGCGCGCGGTGAGCTTCACGGCTGCTCACGGCCTTCTGACCGCGGTGCGCGGCGGGGGCCACAGCGTGTCGGGTCAGTCCGGGTGCGACGGCGGGCTGGTCATCGACGTCTCGCCCATGCGTGCCGTGGAGGTCGATCCGAACGCCCGGGTGGCGCGCGTCGAGGCAGGCGCGCTGCTCGGCCAGCTCGACCGCGAGGCGCTGGCGTTCGGGCTCGTCACACCCGTCGGCACCGTCGCCGACACGGGTGTAGCGGGATTGACGCTGGGCGGCGGGGTCGGGCGCATCGGCCGCAGGTACGGGCTCACGTGCGACAACCTCCTGGGCGCTGAGCTGGTGACGGCGGACGGCAAGTGGCTGCGCGTCAGCGCTGCCGAGAATCCGGATCTGTTGTGGGCCCTGCGCGGCGGCGGCGGCAACTTCGGCGTGGTGACCTCGTTCACGTTCCGCCTGCACGAAGTCACACCGATCATGTACGGTGGGGAGCTCAGCTACCCGTTCGCGGATGCGCGTCAGCTGCTGCGCGGCTTCGCGGACGTGGTCGCGGCTGCGCCGGATGAGTTGTACGTGGATATGGCCATGGGCACGGCCCCGCAGGGCGCGCGCTGGCTGGGACTCACCGTGTGCTACTGCGGTCCGCAGGCCGATGCGGAGCGAGTGGTCGCGCCGCTGCGCAAGATCGGCAAACCGCTCAAGGACACGCTGGCCGTGGCCCCGTACGCGACGCTGCAGGGCAGCGCCGACCTGCGCGGCGTCAGCCCCCTGGGTGCCTACGGCAAGGGTGGACTCGTCTACGGCATCACGCCCACCCTCATCGATACCATGGTCGAGTTCACCGAGAGCGCGCCCTCGGACGGCGCGTTTCTGTGGATGCAGCATCAGGGCGGCGCGATCAGCCGCGTGAAGCCTGCGGCCACCGCGTACTTCAACCGCGGGGCGAGTCATAACGTCGGAGTGTTCACGTCCTGGAAGATGCCCGCCGGGGACACCGGGCGCGAGATCGACTGGGTGCGCCGCGCCTGGGCGAAGATCGAGCCACAGACTCGCGGGCAGTACGTGAATCTGGCCGCCAGCGATGATCGTGAGGTCCGCGTGCATGCCGCTTACGGCGACAACTACCCGCGGCTCGCCGCCCTCAAGAAGCGTTACGATCCGGCGAACCTGTTCCGCCTCAACGCCAACATCAAGCCAACCTAGCTGCGCCCGCGCCACTCGGGCTCGCCGGCGCAAACCAACTCTGATGCGCTCATGACGCTCCGTTGCGCACACTACGTGCTCGCCCTCACGCTGCCCAGCTTGACACTCAATCGTCATGAAGGTGCAATGCGCGCTCGGGCGTGCCGCGAGCCTAAGGCGAACAAGAACCCATGCATCTCGTTGATACGACGCTGTTTTATTCGCCGACCAGTGGTGGCGTCAAACGCTACCTCACGGCCAAGCACGCCTGGCTCGCCGCGCATGGCTCGTGGGAGCACACCATCGTGGTCCCGGGACGCGAGGACCAGTTCCAGCGCGGCGGACTGTGCACCCTGTCCGGTTACCCCGTGCCCGCCACCTTCAACTACCGCCTGCCGCTCAATCCGCGCCGCTGGACGCGGGTGCTCGAGGCGCTCGAGCCGACGCTCATCGAAGCGGGCGACGCGTTTCACCCCGCGTGGTGCGCCTCGCAGGTCGCACGGCGCCGGGGCATTCCGCTGGTGGGCTTCTATCACTCGAACGTGCCGCAGATCATCGGGCGCCGCGTCGGCGGCGCGCTCGCCGAGCCGCTGATCGGCCGCTATGTGCGCTGCCTGTACGAGCGCTTCGATCTGGTGTTTGCTCCCAGCCGCGTGATGTGCGCGTACCTCGAGGATCTCGGCGTGCACCACGTCGCGCACCAGCCGCTCGGCGTCGATACCGAGGTGTTCCATCCGCGGCGGCGCACGCTGGCGCTGCGCCCGCGGCTCGGTCTGCCGGCGCAGGCGCGCGTGCTGATCTTCGCCGGCCGCTTCGCCGGCGAAAAGAATCTGCCGGTGCTGCTGCAGGCTTTCGCACGCCTCGGAGCGCCGTACCACCTGCTGCTGATCGGCGGGCAGCGCGAGGCGCGCCCCGCCGCCAACGTCACCGTGCTGCCCTACCGGCGCGACAGCCTCGAGCTGGCGCAATGGATCGCCTCCGCGGATGCGCTGGTCCACGCCGGCACCAAGGAGACGTTCGGGCTGGTGATCCTGGAAGCCATGGCGTGCGGGCGTCCGGTGGTGGCAGCGCGCGCCGGCGCCTTTCCGGAGCTCGTCGACGAGAGCGTCGGCGTGCTCGCCGCGCCCAACAGTGTCGCGGGCATGGCGGAAGCGATCGCGGCTCTCTACGAGCGTGACCTCGACGCCATCGGTGCCGCCGCCCGCGCCCGCGTGCTCAGACAGTTCACCTGGCAGCGCACCTTCCACGGGCAGTTCGCCGCCTACGCGTCCCTGGTCGGCGCGCACCGGCTGCCGCTCGCGCCAGCGGATATCTTCGAGCTGGGTGCGCCGACTTCCTGACCCTCGGCGCTGACACTTCAGCGCCGCAGCGCGCGCAGCACCGCCAACCCCGCGCGGGTCGCGGCGAGCGCGAGCACGATTCTCCACAACCACCGTCGGGAGGGCGGCACCGGCCGCGGCGGGATTGCGCGGTAGAACTGCGCGGCGATCTCGTGGTGCAGGTGCACGGCGGCGGCGGCGATCACCCACTCGCGCGGCGGACTGTATATCCGATACTGATTCGCGCCCAGGGGCTCGACCACGGCATCCTCGAGGGCGTCGGGGAAGTCGGCCGGCGCCGCCGCGCTGAAGGCGAGCGCGGCCGTCTCGCCGGGTCGCTCGGGCGTGGCGCCGATCAGCGTGAGACCGAGCGGCCCGGGCGCGCGCCGGCAGCGCACCGCACCGCGGAACCTGACCAGCGGCTCAGGCATCGAACAACGGCTCGCAGCGAACCTCGGTGGTGACCGAGTTGGCGATGAAGCACTCATCGTGCGCGCGGTGATGCAGCTGCAGGATGTCGGCGCGCGAAGGTAAGCGCTCGCCCGAGAACGTCACGCGCGGGCGCAGCGTGACGCGCACCATGGCGGTCCTGCCGGCGGCGTTCCTGCCCATCACGCCCGCGGCATCGTCGCTGTAATCGTCGACGCGCCAGCCGCCGCCGGCGGCCAGCGACAGGAACCACAGCATGTGGCAGCTCGACAGCGCCGCGACCAGCGCCTCTTCGGGATCGACCGCCGCCTCGACCGACAGCGGCACCCGCACCACCTGCGGCGAGGAGGACGCGGGCACCTCGAGCCCGCCGTCGAAGCGCCAGGTGTGTGCGCGGCTGTAACGGTTGTCGCTGAAGGCAGCGGCGCCGCGCGCCCAGTGGATACCGGCCCGGTGTTCGTGCTCTGCCATCTGCATTACCTCCGTGCGCTGGTGCGCGGGATTGTACGATAGCGAGATGAGTTCCTCCGACCTGCAGCCGCGCCGCGACCTGACCCTGACGCACGCCACCTCGCTCGTGGTCGGCATCATCATCGGCACCGGAGTCTTCCTCAAAACCGCGAGCATGGCTCAGGCGGTTGGCACACCGACGCTGGTGCTCGCCGCGTGGGTGGTGGCGGGCGTCGTTGCCATGCTCGGCGCCCTGTGTTTTGCCGAGCTCGGCGCGCTGTTGCCGCATGCCGGGGGGGAATACGTCTACCTGCGGACCGCCTACGGCGAGATCCCGGGGTTCCTGTTCGCGTGCAACGCCTTCGTGCTCGGCGGTGCGGCCGTTGCGGCATACGGGGCTGCCGTGGCGATCTTCATCTCCGACATTCACCCCCTGGGTCATGAGTGGCTGACCCGCGAGGTGCATGTGCTTGGCGTCGCGTTCACCTTCAGCTTCGGTGCGCGCCAGCTGCTGGCGATCGGGGTCATTGCGGTATTCGCTGCGATCAACTGCGCCGGCGTCATGCTCGGCGGACGCGTGCAGTCCATCCTCACCGCGGCCAAGGCGGTGGCGATCCTGGGCGTCGCGCTCGGGGTCTTCCTGTTCGGCGGCACGGGCACGGTGGAGAATCTCGAGGCTGCCGGCGGCGCCAACGGCGGCGTTGCCGGTTTCGGCGCCGCGATGTTCGCGGCCTTGTGGGCCTACAGCGGCTGGCAGTTCCTGCCGATGGCGGCGGGCGAGGTGCGCGAGCCGCAACGCAACCTGCCGCGCGCCATCATCGGCGGCACCCTCCTGGTGCTGGCACTGTATCTGATCATCAACACCGCGTACCTGTACGCGCTGCCGATCTGGCAGGTCTCGAGTGCCAACTCCACCGCCTATCCGGAGGCGCCCTCGGTCGCCGCCCGCGCGGTGCAGACGTTCCTCGGCGGGCGTGCGACCCTCATTGCGGCGCTGATCTTCCTGGTCTCCACCATCGGTTCCCTGAACGGGGTCATCCTGAGCGCGGCCCGGGTTCCGTACGCCGCGGCGCGCGACGGGCTGTTCTTTGCCGGTTTCGGCCGCCTGAGTCCCCGCACCCGTGTGCCGGTCACCTCGCTCGTGCTGCTCGCCGTCTGGGGCGCGCTGCTCGCAGCCTCCGGCACCTTCGACCAGCTCACCAACATGGCGGTGATGTCGTACGCGCTCTTCTGGATCCCGGTGGCGCTCTCGGTCATCGTACTGCGGCGCAAGCTGCCGCTTGCCGCCCGCCCCTACCGCGTGCCGCTCTACCCGCTGGTGCCGCTGCTGTTTGCACTGGTGATGGTGTGGATCGTGGTGAGCGCACTGCGCGCGGCCCCGAAAGAGTCGATCGCCACGCTGGTGCTGATCCTGCTCGGACTGCCGCTGTACCCGCTGTTCCGCAAGCGCCGCTTGCAGCCGGCGGCGGGCGAGACCGACGCCGCCGTCACTCCGACTCCAGCTCCCAGAGCGTGAGCGGCGCGCCACGCCGCAGCCAGAACCCCAGGCCTGCCTCGCGAAACTGGCGCCGCAGCCGCGAGCGGTACCAGTGCGCGCTGCGCAGGTGCACCTCGGCATCGGTGCGCTGCGGGTCGCAGTTGCGCTCGAAGTCCAGGCGCGTGAGGGCGCTGAAGTACAGCACCCCGCGGCACAGCCGGGCGAAATTGGCGAGCGCGCGGCGCGCCGCCGCCGCCTCCAGGTACTGCAGCACGTCGTAACAGATCACCAGGTCAAAGGGCGCTGCTGCGCGGTACGCCTCGATGCGGCCGCGCTGCCAACCGTAGCGCCGGCACAGGTACTCGCTGCTCTCCAGTGCCACGTAGTGCGCGCGCGGCAGCAGCCGCCGCAGCGCCGTGCGCAACATGCCGGTGCCGCAACCGGCTTCCAGGATCCGCCGCACCGGCAGCCCCACGTGCCCGGTGAGCGCGGCGATGAGGCGCGCCCGCGCCTGCATTTCGCGGCGCGTCGCCACCGCGGTGCGCGGATCGAAGTAGTAGCGCTGGTAGTACTCGCGGCCGAAGCGCATGGTCAGATCTGCTGCGCGTCCAGCATCACGAGCGGCTCATGCCCGGATGTGGCTCCCTCGCGCGACAGCGCAACGACGAGCGCTGAATGGCTGCTGAACAGGTTGTAGTTGGTGAGCTGCGCGGGCTGGTCGTGCACTTCTGTGCGGTTCATTTGTCATTCCGGGTGTGTATGCTGCAATTACGTTGCGCGCGTTGCGCACTAATATGTTCCGGCACCCGCGCGTGAACAAGGAGGTAACAGATGAAACTCAACTTCGCCAGAGTCGCAGTCGCGAGCGCGCTGTTCGGCGCGGCGCTGTCGGGGTGCATCGTGGCGCCCGCGCCCGGCTACTACGCAGATGTTGCAGTGACCGAGGTGGCCCCACCCGCGCCGCAATACGAGGTGGTCGGTGTCGCGCCCGCCCCCGGCTATATCTGGATCGGCGGCGCCTGGTTCTGGGAGGGCGGACGCCACGTCTGGCATCCGGGACGCTGGGAAGCCCCGCGACCGGGCTACCGCTGGGTGCCTCACACCTGGCGGCGCGAGGGTGACCGCTGGCACATGCAGGCCGGTCGCTGGGAGCACGAGGGGCGGGAGGAGCGGCACGGGGAGCGCGAGCACCGCTAGAGATCCCGGCCGCGAGCACTGACAGCGGGCGCCGCCGGCTGCGGCGCCCGCATTTGCGCTTCACGTCCCTGGGGCTGCACACTTCGCCGCTTCCAGTGTCTACGACGAGGAGCGGACCCATGAGATGGACGGGGATAGCAGGCTTTGGGCTCGCCGCGGCTCTGGCCATGACGGCTCTGCCGGCGGCGCAATCGCCCGCCGCCAAAACCCCGCCCGACAGTGCGGCGGGCAAGCTCATGCTCGCAAGCACCGATATCTCCGCCGGCGGACAGATTGCCGAGGCACAGGTGTTCAACGGCTTCGGCTGCAAGGGCGGCAACGTCTCCCCGGCGCTGTCCTGGAGCAACCCCCCCGCCGGCACCAGGAGCTTCGCTCTGCTGATGCACGATCCGGACGCGCCCACCGGCAGCGGCTGGTGGCACTGGGTCGTTTACAACATCCCCGCCAGCGTGAGCTCGCTCCCGGCCGGCGCCGGCGACCCGCAGAAGAACCTGCTGCCCGCGGGCGTCGTGCAGGGACGCACGGACTTCGGCACTCCCGGGTACGGCGGGCCGTGTCCGCCGCCCGGTAAGCCGCATCACTATTACCTGCGCCTGTACGCGCTGAAGGTGGCCAGGCTCGACGTGCCGGCGGATGCGACCGCCGCCTATATCGGGTTCATGGTGCGCATGCAATCGCTGGGGAAGGCCGAGCTCATGGGTGTGTATGGCCGCTAGCGGCCCTCGCGAGCGGCGGCCGGCGATATGGCCGTGGCTGCTGATGCCGGCCATCGTGCTATTGGTGTTTTACGCGCTCTTCAGGGTGCACCAGCGGCCGCGAGCTCCTGCGGCGCCACCGCCGGCACCCGCGGCCAGCACGCCCGGGACGAGCTGAAGCGCTCATGCCGCGCCCCCGCACGCGACTGCGTTCCGCCCCCCGGGCGGCTGCGTCCTCTGAGCGCGCGCCGCGAGTCGGTTTCGTCAGCCTCGGCTGCCCCAAGGCGCTGGTGGACTCGGAGCGCATCCTCACGCAGCTGCGTGCGGAGGGTTACGAGGTTTCACCGACCTACGAAGCCGCCGACGTCGTCGTGGTCAACACCTGCGGCTTCATCGATGCGGCGGTGGATGAGTCACTCGATGCGATCGGCGAGGCGCTCGAGCACAACGGCCGCGTGATCGTGACCGGGTGCCTCGGTGCCAGGCCCGAGCGCATCCTCGAGCGTCACCCGCGCGTGCTGAAGGTGACCGGTCCGCACGCCTACGAAGACGTGGTCGGTGCCGTGCACGAGCACCTGCCGCCGCGCCATGATCCGTTCTTCGATCTGCTGCCGCCCGAGGGAGTGCGGCTCACGCCGCGCCACTACGCGTATCTGAAAATCGCGGAAGGGTGCAACAACAAGTGCAGCTTCTGCATCATCCCGTCGATGCGCGGCCGCCTCGCGAGCCGTCGCATCGACGAGGTGCTGCGCGAGGCGGAGCGTCTGGTCGCGGCCGGAGTGAAGGAGCTGCTGGTGATCTCGCAGGACACCAGTGCCTACGGCGCGGACCTGCGCTACGCGCCCGGCGCGTGGCGCGGCGCGAGTTACCAGACACGCTTCATCGACCTCGCCCGCGGTCTGGCGGAGCTGGGAGCCTGGGTGCGCCTGCACTACGTCTATCCGTACCCGCATGTCGATGAGGTGATCCCGCTGATGGCCGAGCGGCGCGTGCTGCCGTATCTGGATATCCCGTTCCAGCACGGCAGCGCCTCGGTGCTCAAGCGCATGCGCCGTCCCGCGCACTCGGAAAACACCCTGGCGCGCATCCGCGCCTGGCGCGCGCAGTGCCCGGATCTCACGCTGCGCAGCACCTTCATCGTGGGTTTCCCCGGCGAGACGGACGGCGAGTTCGCGCAGCTGCTCGCGTGGCTGGATGAGGCCGAGCTCGATCGCGTGGGCTGCTTCAAGTACTCGCCGGTGGAGGGTGCCGCCGCCAATGCACTCCCCGATCATGTCGCGCCCGAGCTGCAGGAGGAGCGCTACGCGCGCTTCATGGAGCGGGCCGCGGCGATCAGCCGGCGGCGCCTGGCGCAGCGAGTCGGCCGGCGCATGCGCGTGCTGGTGGATGCGGTGCAGGATGGCACCGCGACGGCGCGCAGCGAAGCGGACGCGCCGCAGATCGATGGCGTGGTGCGGATCGAAAATGCCGGCAAACTGCGCCCCGGCGACTGGGCCGAGGTGCGGATCGTGGGCGCGGACGACTACGATCTCACCGGCCGTCTCGCTTAGAAAGGCATGCCGAGGGATCTCATGATCTGCGCGGCTTTGTCCTTCGCCGCCTGGGCCTTGGACACGGCGGCGGAGAAGTCACCCGAGGCGGAAGCGTTCGAGGCCTCGCTCCACATCGACTTGAGCGAATCCACGCCCGACTTGGCCGCGGCGAGGCTGCTCTTGCTGACGCCCTTGGGCAGCTGTTGCGACTTGGACAAGGCAGCGACGCGGCTCTCGATCGCATCGATCGTCTTGGGCACTTCGGTGCTGAGCGGGCCCCAGGCGTCCTTCGCCTTGGCGAGCGCCAGGTCGGCATCGGCCTTCTTGGCCTCCGCCGCATATTTCAGCGATCTGATCGCGGAGTTTACGGTCGGCGCCCCCGTCAGCACGGCCTTGTAGTCGCCCTTGGAGAGACTGCCCCTGAGGGCCGCGAGCTGCGCGTCGACCGCCTGCAGCTGATCCGGAACGTACTTCTGCGCGTCGTGTCGTACCGCGGCCAGCGCAGTCTCCGTGCCCGCGACCGCCTGCTCGGCGGGCCCCTTCTGGTTCGCACAACCGACGACCAGCACGGCCGCCAGGGCCAGCAGCCAGACAGATTGTTTTTTCATTGTTGGGATTCTCTGATTGCAGCCTCTTGGCAAGGCACGTGAAGCCGCGGGGACCGCGTCCACAGTGATTATGTAAAGGGTAACACGAAGCGCGACAGGCCAGTGCGGTAGCGCTGTCGGGCTCAAGTTCCAAGTGGGTTATTTGGGCTGACGCCTTCGCCTCGCACTGCATCGTCCACGCTCGAATAGTCGAGGCCCGCGGGCAGGTGCCTGAGGTTCGCGTGCATCAGTGCCTCGCGCGCCAACTCCTTCAACCGCGCTACACGAAACTCGACGCCGCGCGCACTCAGCCAGGAGCAGAACTCCTCGAGCGCTTCCAGTGCCGTGCTGTCGAGGTCGGGCGATTCCTCGAGACTCAAGACCACGAGTCGCGTGTCCGGTGCTCTGAGCACCCGCCGCCGCGCCTGCGCCAGCAGCGGCTCGGCGTTGGCAAAGAACAGCGGCTCCTCGGGCCGCAGCACCAGCATGCCGGGCACCGTCACGGCGTTCGCAAAGCGCTCGAGGCCGACGTAATCATGCGCACCGACCCGCCCCAGCACCGACAGGCGCGGACTTGCCAGCGACTTCAGGAGCATGGCGAGGCTGACCGCGATCGCCGCCAGCAACCCGTCCAACACGCCGAAGATCATCACCGCCAGCACCGCGGCCACGACCACCAGACGATCCCGCTGCCAAAGGAAATAGTGCCTGAACACGCTGATGCGCAGGGTTCTGCTCACCGCGTGGATGACGATTGCCGCCAGCACCGGCTGCGGGATGCGCTCGATCCAGCCGAGCAACGACAGCACCGCCACGAGGAGGATCCCCGCCGCGAACAGACCAGCGAAACGCGTCTGCGCCCCGGCAGCCTCGTTTGCTGCAGTGCCGGAGTAGCCCGCGCCCACCGGCGTTCCGTGGAACAGGCCGGACACGATGTTGGCGGCGCCCAGGGCGAGCAGATCGCGGTTCGGCTGCACTTCATCGTCGCGCTTGAGTGCGAAGGTACGGATCGAGCCGTAGGACTCCGCGTACAGGATGAACATCAGGGCGAGCGCGAATTCGCTGAGCGCCAGCCAGCGGGTGCCCGAGGGCAGTGTGAACGCGGGCGTACTCAAGGCGAGCTGAATCGGCCCGGTGAGGGATACGCCGTGCGCCGCGAGCCAGGCGGAGGCGAGAATGCTCGCGACGATCACCACCAGCGCACCGGGCACGCGCACCAGGCGCTCGAGCGCGAACAGCCCCGCGAGTGCCATGAGGCCACACCCAAGGCTCGGCGCCTGCCATGCTGCGTAGCGGCGCACGATCTCGGCGACCAACGGGAAGAAATCGGTCGTTTGGGTGTGCAGGTCCACCAGGTGCGGCCATTGCTTCACTGCGATCACCAGCGCCAGGCCAAAGGCGTAGCCGCGCAGTACCGGGCGGGCGATCAGGTTCGACATCGCGCCCATCCGCAAAAACCCAGCCAGGGCGAACGCCATGCCGGCGCCGACCACCAGGATCGAAGCAAGCGCCGCGCGCTGCGCGAGATCGCTTGCGCCCAGATAGAGCGTGGCGGAGGCCAGCACGGCGGCGGACGAGGAGGTCGCGCTGACGATCGCGAAGCGGCTGCGGCCGATGAGGCCGTAGCAGACGAGTCCTACAAACACGCCGATCACGCCCGCCTGGGGCGGCAGCTGGGCAACTCCCGAGTAGGCCACGGCTTCGGGCAACAGCAGACCCGCGATCGACAGCCCGGCGAGCAGATCCGCGCTGGAAGCCCTTGTTGTCATGTGCCGGATATCTTAACTTGTCGCGATGGAAGACCGGCCCTCCCTGCTGCGCGAGCTGGCGCACGAGCTGCGCGACGCGCTCAGTCCCATTCGCGCTGCGATCGACCTGTTACGGCTGCGCAACTTCGACACCGATGTCAGCCGACGCATGGCGGAGAAAGTCGATCGGGGGCTCGACGCCGCGGTGGCCGCGGTCGATGCCTTTGCGGCCGCCGATCAATGCGAGAACGGCACCCTGACGGTCGAGGTGGCGCCGACTTTTCTGGACCAGATGGTCGAAGCCGCACGCATTGCACTCGCGCCGCGGCTCACGGAGCGCTCGCAGCGCGTTGAGTTCGCACACTCGACGCCCGCTGTCGAGGCGATGGCGGATGCTGCAAAGTCCCTGCGGGTCATCACCGCAATGCTGGAGCAGGCGAGCGCGGTTGCGCCGCCGCGCTCGGCGATCGCGGTGCGCGCGGCTGCGGGAGACTCCGGTCCCGAGATCCGGATGCGCTTCTCCATCGAGACGCCGGACTCAGTCGGCGAGAGTTGGTTCGAGAGCTACGGCACGCGCCCCCGGGCCAGCCGGATGGCGCTGCGCACGGCGCGCCAGGTCATGGCGCTGCAGCAGGGAAGCCTGGATCTCACCCTGCGCTCGCCTGATGTCGGGGAGCTCGTGGCTGCATTCGTACCCATCGCCGCCGCGGGCGTGTCCGCGAGTGCCGGCGGCGCGCAGCCTGCGGCGCTGAGCGGGGAGAGTCCCGCCGAGACCGGCCGCGGGCCATCGCCCACCCGTATTCTCATTGTCGAGGACAGCACCGAAGTACGGGGCATCTACCGCGAAGCCCTCGCGGCACTCGGTTACTCGGTGACGGAAGCCGGCAACGCGGAAGAGGCGCTGCGCACGACGGTCGAGGCCACACACGATGTGGCGCTGATCGACATCCATCTGCCGGGGATGAACGGCTACCGGCTCGCCCAGGCGTTGAAGGCGCGAAAACGGTCCGGCATGCGCCTCGTGATGCTGAGCGGCATGACGCTCGATGACATCACTCTGCGCCTGTCGCGCAATGCCGGCTTCGATGATTGCATCGACAAGGCGGCAGGTCCGAAAGCCCTGCACGCGCTGCTGCAGGCGCCGAGCGGGTCGCACGGCCCCGCGGCGTATCGCTACTGAGTTGGTCCCTCGGGCGGCTGTGGCCGTCGCTACCTTGCGGGCATCGGCCCCGCCCTCGAACGGCCAAAGACGCCGTATAGGCCAATCGCCATCCACACCACGTTGATGAACGCAGACGGGTAGGCGCCGTTCCACCCACTGTTGACGATGAACCCTGCGCCGGACAGGACGTTCAGCCATTGATAAATGTTGGATCGGGCGGTGATCCTGCCCATCGTGAGTAGCAGGTACGCCGACAGCATCAGCCCCGCCGCGACCCATCCAACTATCTCAATCAGGTACTTGAGCATGCATCACTCCTGGCGAGGGTGGGCGCCATCGCAGCCCGCAAGGCTCCCCCTTGACATTCCGCAACGATTCTATAATTCTGGATTCATGGAATCAAAGACAGCCGTCGAGGCCCTCGCGGCCCTGGCCCAGGCAAGTCGCCTGCAGGTGTATCGGCTGCTCGTGCAGGCGGGTCCCGAGGGGCTGCCCGCGAGCGAGGTCGCAGAACGGCTCGAGATCCCGGCGAACACGCTGTCTTTTCACTTCAAGACTTTGAGTCATGCGCATCTCGTGCACGCGCGGCAGTCGGGTCGATTCATCTACTACTCGGCGAACTATGAGCAGATGAACGCACTGCTCGGGTTTCTGACCGAGAACTGCTGCGGCGGACGAAGCTGCGCTGCGGCTACGCCCCGCAGGAGGAAAGCCTCATGAAGCGCTTGCATGTCCATGTGTCCGTGAGTGATCTGGCGCAGAGTATCCGCTTTTACTCTGAGTTGTTCGGCACTGCCCCGAGTGTGCGCAAGGCCGATTACGCCAGGTGGATGCTGGAGGATCCGCGGGTGAATTTCTCGATCAGCCAGCGCGGCGCCACACCCGGCGTTGAGCACCTGGGAATACAGGTGGAAAGCCGCGGCGAACTCGAGGAAGTCTATGCCCGATTGCGGCGTGCCGAGCGGCCGGTCCTCGAGGTAGGAGCCACGACCTGCTGCTACGCTCACAGCGAGAAGAGCTGGATCGCCGACCCGCAGGGTGTTCAGTGGGAAACCTTCCTCACCACCGGCGAGAGCACGGTGTACGGGCATGACTCCGTGCGGGCCGATGCGGTCAAAGCTGACGAGTCGCCCTGCTGCGCCGCGAGTCGCTACACCTCCGCAGCAGTCTGAAACTGATGTCGGCCCCCCGGCTGCACACTGCGACACCAGAGGACGCGGAACGCATCCGTATCCTGCTCGAGCGCGCTGGCCTGCCCACGAGCGATCTCACCTCCTCGAAGCCCGAGTTCATCGTCGCCTGTGAGGATGGCGAGCTCATAGGCGCCGGCGCCCTGCAGCGTTTTGAGACGATCGCATTGCTGCGCTCGGTGGCCGTCACCGCCGGCCGGCGCGGTGGCGGCCTCGGTCGCCTCATCGTTGAGGAGCTGGAGCGGCTCGCCCGCGCCGCACACGTCACGCAGCTGGTGCTGCTCACGCACACGGCGCAGCGATTCTTCGAGCACCAAGGCTACCGTGCGATCGAGCGCCAGAGTGTCCCGCAAGCCGTGCAGGCAAGCGAGGAGTTCCGATCGCTGTGTCCGACGTCCGCCACCTGCATGTCAAAGACGCTCGCGAAGTCGATGACGGACCGCCCTTACAACGTGCTCTTTCTGTGCACCGGAAATTCCGCGCGCAGCATCCTGGCGGAGAGCCTGACCAGCCACTGGGGACGGGGGCGCTTTCGTGGGCTGAGCGCGGGCAGTCATCCCAGAGGCGCCGTGCACCCGATCGCCCTCGAGCTGCTCGCGCAGATGAGACTTCCGACGGCTGGCCTGCGCAGCAAGAGCTGGGATGAGTTCGCGGCCCCCGGCGCCCCGCCGCTCGATTTCGTCTTCACCGTGTGCGACCGGGCCGCCGGAGAAGTCTGTCCCTACTGGCCGGGGCAGCCGATGACGGCCCATTGGGGCGTCCCGGATCCGGCGGCGGTCGAGGGGTCGCAGACGCAGAAGTGGCTTGCGTTTCGCACCGCGTTCAAGGCACTGGAGAACCGCATCAAGATCTTCACGAGCCTCCCCGTCGCCTCGATCGACCGCCTCAAGCTCCAGCAGCACCTGGATGCCATCGGTAGGACGCCCGCGCCGGATGAGCCCGGGTAAGCCTGCGACGGGCGGCTCGACCACGCAACCGGGTCGCCGATGAAGTCCGCCGGTATCGCAGGTCTTGCGCGCAGTGGCCTGGCTCGAGGCCTCTAGTTACTCGCCGTGCGCCGGCCGGTGCCGAAGTGCAGCCTCAACGTGCGGGCGATGTGCTCGCGTTGCTTCGCAAGCACACCGGCCTCATTGGCGTAGCGCCGCCAATTTTCGACGGCGCCGATGACCTCGGCCAGAATTTCCTCATCGCGTGCACGCTTGAGCCCTGCGACTTGCGAGCAAGCGCGGAAATCCGCCAGGGTGAAGCCGTCCGCCTTGCCGTTGATGGTCATCTGATGGCGCGCGGTCCAGAGGCCTGTCGGGTTGTACGCATAGGTCACATCGAAGGCCGGCGAGAGCGACCACGCGCCGCCCTTGTTCATCAGGAAGGCGATGTTTTTCACGTGATCGTCCTGGTTGCGCGCGACCACGTTGAAGAGCATGCGGCGAAATTGTTGCTCGAGGGAGCGCATCGGCAGCTCGAGTCTCTTCATCACATCGAAGGCCTGCTCGTAGGCGTATACCCCGGCCGTGTTGAAATCAAAATGGGCGAGCGCGGCGAGTGACTGCATGTGGAGCTTGCCGGCATCGCTTTCCCGATCGAAGCGCCGCGTCATGAAGTGGCTTCGGCCGCCCTCCTCGAGGAGCCTGCAGTCGCTCATGTCGATGCCCGCATCCCTGGCCATGAGTGCGTAGGCATACTCGATCAGCGTGTAGCCCTTGGGGTCCTCGAGCTCCTTGTCCTTGTTGGCGCTGACCCCATCGAACTTGAGCAGCCAGTAACCAAACCCGTGCGGGGCCTTCACCTGGCCGGAACGCACCTCGTTCGTCTGCGGGTTCCAGGCAATGATGGCCTTGGCACGCGCCCCGCCGGCCGAGGTGCCCACGCGCAGAAGCTCCTCGAGCCCCTCATGGCGTTGCTCGGGCGCAAAGGACACCTGGAGTGAGTCGCGATGGGTGAGCACTTCGGAGGCGAGAGCCACGAGCGCATCCACCTTGACGGTGGCCGAGCGCCGCAGCGGCGGGCCGATCACCGGCGCGAACTCGAGCGCGCCCATGCCGCGCACGCCGACGTAACAGAGCCGCTCGATGGCGTTGAAACTCTCGGGCCTTCGGCCCTGGGTTGCGAGCCACGCATCGATCAGCACGTTTCCGAACCGGTCCGGAAGCGAATCCGCGAGTAGTCCCGGTAAGCCGCGGAACGACACTTCAGGAAGCGACGCAAACTCGTACACCTGCGGGGCCAGCGGCATTACGACCGGCGAGAGCTGAATCCCGCTCGCGACAAAGGCAGGGTCATACTGAAACGCGGCGATCCGCGCTCCATCTTCCAGGGAAACAGCCCCGATCGACCTGCCCCAGAGCCGCACTTCCGCAACGGTGGCCATCGTCTATTCGCCCCACTTCCAGGGGGCGGACGCCTTAGGCGCCTGGGCGCGATCAGGCTCCCCGCGCGGATGACCCACGCGCTTGCGCTCGCGCCCCCGCTGCTTCAGGAGGGCGATCGGACTCTGCGTCCGATCCGGGATCAGGCTCTCCAGGCCGTGGACCAGCTTCAACGCGCGCAGAACGCGAATGAGCATGGCGAGGTCAGTGCTGTGTCCGGCCTCGATGCGTTCTACGGTGCGCTTGGAAACCCCCGCTTCCTCGGCCAGCTGCGCCTGCGTGAGATTGGCATCGATGCGCCGGCGATGCAGGCGCGCGCCGAGCTCCTGTAGAACAGCCGCATCAGTCATCTCGGTGGTGAGTTTCATGACTCGTCCCTGGCGGCGAGTAAAATTAGAAATCGACAGCTTTTCGCCTCTACAGGCGAATTATATCATACCATAATGATGTTGTTTACTCGCCGTAACGGACGATTTATAGACGTCTGAGGCGTCTATTCGCCCAGAAGGGCGAGAAGACCAGGGGGCCAACTACTCGACGGTGACGCTCTTCGCGAGGTTGCGCGGCCGATCAACGTCGGTGCCCCTGAGGATCGCCGCGTGGTAGGCGAGCAGTTGCAGCGGGATGGTGTACACCACCGGGGCCTGCACGTACGTGACGTGCCGCGGCATCTCGATCACGGTGACGCCGTCGCTCGGGCGAATGCCCGACTCGGGATCGGCGAACACGAACAGCTCCCCGCCCCGCGCGCGCACCTCCATGAGATTCGATTTGAGCTTCTCCAGCAGATCGTTGTTGGGCGCGACCGCCACCACCGGCATGTCGGAGTCCACCAGCGCCAGCGGCCCGTGCTTGAGCTCCCCGGCGGGATAGCCTTCGGCGTGAATGTAGGAGATCTCCTTGAGCTTCAGCGCACCTTCCAGCGCGATGGGATACAGCGCGCCGCGCCCCAGGAACAGTGCGTGGTGCTTGTCGGCGAAGCGCTCCGCCAGGCGCGCGACGACGGCGTCCAGCTCGAGTGTCTTCTCCACCAGCCCCGGCAGCTCGATCAGGCGTGTGATGAGGCCGCGCTCACGCTCGGCATCCGCGCTACGGTGCCGGGCGAGTGCGATCACGAGCATGCCGAGCGCGGCGAGCTGGGTCGTGAACGCCTTGGTGGAGGCCACGCCGATCTCAGGTCCGGCGCGCGTCAGCATCACGAGCTCAGATTCGCGCACCAGTGAGCTCTCGGGGGCGTTGCAGATGGCGAGCGTGGACAGGTAGCCGGACTGGCGCGCGAGGCGCAGCGCGGCGAGCGTGTCCGCGGTCTCCCCGGATTGCGAGATGGTGACGAACAGCGAGTTCACCGGCACCAGGGGGTTGCGATAGCGGTACTCGCTGGCGATATCGACCGCGCAGGGAATCTTGCAGATCTGCTCGATGAAGTAGCGGGCGCAGGATGCGGCGTGAAAGCTGGTGCCGCAGGCCACGATGTGCACGTTCTGGGTACGCTGCAACACCTCGGTCGCCGCCGGGCCGAAGGCTGCTTCCAGCAGACGCCCGTTCGCGACCCGCTCCTGGAGCGTGTTGGCGATCGCGCGCGGCTGCTCGTGGATTTCCTTCAGCATGAAGTGCTGGTACGGCCCGCGCTCGGCGGCTTCCGCCGAGAGCTCACTCTCGCGCACCGGGCGTTCCGTGGTGCTGCCGACGCGATCGATGATGCGCACGCTCTGGCGCCGCACTTCGGCGACGTCGCCCTCCTCGAGGAAAATGAAGCGTCGCGTGACCGGCAGCAGCGCCGCCACGTCCGAGGCCACGAAATTCTCATCGGCGCCGAGTCCGATCACGACCGGGCAACCCTCGCGAGCGAGGATCAGCCGTTCGGGCTCGTGCTCGCTGACCACCACCAGGGCGTAGGCGCCTTGCAGCTCCGCCACCGTGGCACGCACCGCCGCGAAGAGATCCGGCGCGCTCTGCAGGTGCTGGTGGATGCGGTGCGCGATGACCTCGGTGTCCGTCTCGGAGGAGAAGCGGTAGCCGCGGCGCTCGAGATCCGCGCGCAGCTCATCGTGGTTCTCTATGATGCCGTTGTGCACGATGGCGAGCCCGTCGCGCGAGATGTGCGGGTGGGCGTTGCGCTCGCTCGGGACCCCGTGCGTCGCCCAGCGCGTGTGGGCGATGCCGATCCTGCCGGAGGTGGGCGTCTGCGCGAGCGCCTCATCGAGCATCTGCACCTTCCCGACCGTGCGCAGGCGCGTCAGATGCTTCGAGCCATTGAGGACGGCAAGACCTGCCGAATCGTAGCCGCGATATTCCAGCCGCCGCAGGCCTTCCATCAGGATGGGGACGACGTCGCGCCCGGCGACAGCTCCGACGATTCCGCACATGGCTTCATGCCTCGATTTTGACGGGCGCCCACCCCTGGGCGCCGGCAGTCTCCAGGCACGAGTTTGCCTGAAACGGACGGAAAACGCTGATTTCACTCGCGAAAGCCGTGATCAAGCTCACGTCCGGTGCAAGGACGCAGGCGCTACTTCTTGTTCTTCACCGGCCGGTGCCAGCCCTCGATGGTCGCCTGGCGCGCGCGCGCTACCGTGAGCTTGCCCGCCGGCACCGCGTGGGTCACGGTGGAGCCCGCGGCAATGGTGGCGCCCGCGCCGACCGTGATGGGGGCGACCAGCACGCTGTTGGAACCGGTGTGCACGTCGTCTTCGATGCGCGTGGTGTGCTTGTTGGCGCCGTCGTAGTTGGCCACGATGGTGCCGGCGCCGATGTTGACGCGCTCGCCCACCTGCGCATCGCCGACGTAAGCGAGGTGGTTCGCTTTCGAGCCGGCACCGAGGCGCGAGTTCTTCACCTCGACGAAGTTGCCGATGTGCACTTCCCTCCCCAGGGTGGCGGAGGGCCGCACGCGCGCGAACGGCCCGATGTTGCAGCCCGGACCGATGAGCGCGCCGTCGATCACGCAATGCGGGAACACCTGGGTGTCCGCGCCGATCTCGCTGTCACGGATCACGCAGCCGGCACCGACGCGCACCCGGTCACCGAGCTTGACCTTGCCCTCGAGCACGACGTTGACGTCGATGAATACGTCGGTGCCGTGGGCGAGCTCGCCGCGCACGTCGAGGCGCGCGGGATCGGCGAGGGTCACGCCCTCGAGCAGCAGCGCGCGCGCACACCGTGCCCGCCATACCGCTTCCAGCTGCGCGAGTTGCGCCTTGTCGTTCACCCCCAGTACTTCGCCAACCTGCGGAGCGATGAGTGGCCGGACCGCGATCTTCTGCCCCACCGCCAGGGCGATGACGTCGGTGAGGTAGTACTCGCCGGCCGAGTTGTCCGGCTTCACGCGCCCGAGCCAGCCTCGCAGCAGCTGCGCCGGGCAGGCGAGCACGCCGGTGTTGCATTCGTGGATCGCGAGCTGCGCTCGCGTCGCATCCTGCTGCTCGACGATCCGCTGCACGAGCCCCCTGGCGCTGCGCACGATACGGCCGTAGCCGGCCGGATCCTCCACCCTCATGGTGAGCAGACTCAGGCGCCGCGGTCCAGCGAGCCCCACCAGCTCAGCGAGCTCGCCACGACCGATGAGCGGCACGTCTCCATAGAGCACCAGCACCAGGTGTCCGTCGGGGATGTGTTGCATCGCCTGCAGCACGGCGTGCCCGGTGCCCAGGCGCTCGGCCTGCAGGGTCCAGGCGACCGGCTCGTCCTCGAGTGCCGCGCGCACCTGCTCGCCCCCGTGACCGTACACCACCCGGATGGCGGCGGGCCCGAGCGCGCGCGCGGTGTCGATCACGTGCTTCAGCAGCGGGCGGCCGGCGAGGGGCTGCAGCACCTTCGGCAGAGCCGATTTCATGCGCTTGCCCTCGCCGGCCGCCAGGATCACGACGGACAGCGGGGCCGGGGAGGCGGCGCGCACCACGCCACCGCCGCGCGCCGCGACACCGCCGCTGGGGCGCGCATCGCGCTTGCGGCGCTTCGAGGGTCGGGTGGTGCGCATCGCCGGGATTGTACTCATCGTATTACGGTAAATGAGCGCTGATCGTGCTCCGGCCGCCTCAGCGGCAAGTCGGCGAGTTTGCGGCGCATGAGCGGCCCCACGTACAGCTGGGGGTTGGAATGCGCCTGGTGCTCGCCGTCCTCGCGGCGCGCCACCAGCGCGGCGGCCTTGCGGAACGCCTCCTCGAGCGAGGGGCTGCCGGCAAGGGAGTCCTTGAGGAAGGCCTCGCCGAACCAGGTGAGGTCACGGTCGTCCTCGCAGCCGAAGGAGGTGTGGGTGGCATCGGCTGCGGTGATGATCGCCGTGGTGTCGCTCTTGAGCTCCTCCAGAAAGACGCCCGCGTAGCAGGCCGACACCACCACCACGCGCCAGCGGATCTCGGCATCATCGAGCGCCTGGCGCAGATCCGCAGGCGCCAGCTGCGAGAGCGGCAGCGAGCCGTTCTCGACCGCAAGGCCCTCCTGCGAGCCGTGCGAGGTGAGGAACAGCACCAGCACATCATCATCCGGATGCATGCGCGAGGCGAGCGCCTTGAGCGTCTGGGCGAGCCCCGAGACGCTCGCGAGCGGATACGAGTCGCGGTCCTCCGCGTCGTTCACCAGCAGCACCGAGCGCTCGCCTGAGCCGAAGCGCTCGGCGAACACCTGGCTGGCATAGAGCGTCTCGCGCTTGAACACCGCCTGCTCGCCGTCACCGGCGAAGCCGACGAAGTAGACGCCCGTCCTGCCCGCTGGCGCGCTCTGCACGCTCGCGACGGCGGCCGCGATCTGCGCCGGCTGGTCGTAGAAGAGGGCTTCCGCCTGATCGGCGTCATCGGCGTCCTGGGATTGCTGCTCCGGCTCCTCTGCCACCCACAGGCGCGTGTCGAAGTTCAAAAACCCCATCACCCAGGGCGAGGCGAGCACCAGCACGAGCGCGATGACGGTCGCGCGTGTGCGCACCACACCGTAGGCGGCGCCCAGCACGCGCACACACAGCAACGCCGTATAAATGAGTGTCACCAGCAGTGCCGTGACCGGCCGCGCCTGCACCAGCGCGAGGTCGCTCGCCAGCCAGAAGAGAATGAGCACGAACGGTGCGACGGACAGCGCCGGCACGAGCAGCGCGCGGGTATCGGCCGCGCGGCTGTGCGCGCGCGCCACCACCGCGCAGGCCCCCAGTGCCAGCAGCAGATAGCAGCCCCAGCTGAAGAGGCCATCCAGAGCGAGCGGCGCATGCGCTTCGGCGTGCAGAGCGTCGAGGCCGACCCAGACGGCGAGGTCGAGGATCAGAAGCGCGACCACCTGGTCGAAGTTGCCGACGAAGCGCGGCGGCCAGCGGCGCCGCAGCGCCAGCAGCGCGAGCCCGCCGCGCAGGTTGCGTGCCAGGCCTGCGAGCAGCCCGGGCGGCGCCGCGGCGGGCGCTGCCGGGGAAGGGACCGGATGCTCCGGTGACGGTTCCAGCGCTCAACCCCGCAATTTACGCAGGCGCTCGAGGAGTTTCAGCTGGGCTGCGGCCCGCGCGAGCTCGGCCAGCGCCTCGGCCTGCGTGATGTGCCCGGCCTTGTCCCTGAGCGCCTCCTCGGCGCGCTGCTTGGCGGCGAGCGCCGCCGCCTCGTCGATGTCCTTGGCGCGCAGCGCGGTATCGGCGAGCACCGTGACCTTGGTGGGCTGCACCTCCAGGGCCCCGCCGCCGACGAAGAAGTGGTGCTCCTCGCCTTCGGGCGTCTGCACTCGTACCTCGCCCGCCTTCAACAGCGTGAGAAGCGGTGCATGGCGCGGGTAGATGCCGAGGTCTCCCTGGGACGCCGGCGCAAACACCACGGTGGCGGGACCGGAGAACAGCTCGCCCTCGGCGCTCACGATGTCGACCTGGATGGTGTGTGCTTCCGCCATGGCTTGCCTGGTGCTGGTGCCCTGCCCCTACTGCAGTGTCTTCGCCTTCGCGACTGCCTCATCGATCGAGCCGACCATGTAGAAGGCCTGCTCGGGCAGCGCATCGAACTCCCCGCCGATGATGCCCTTGAAGCCGCGGATGGTGTCCTTCAGCGACACGATCTTGCCGTCCTGGCCGGTGAATACCTTGGCGACGTTGAAGGGCTGTGACAGGAAACGCTGCACCTTGCGCGCGCGGTACACGGTGAGCTTGTCCTCCTCCGACAGCTCGTCCATCCCCAGGATCGCGATGATGTCCTGCAGCTCCTTGTAGCGCTGCAGCACCGCCTGCACGCCGCGCGCGGTATTGTAGTGCTCCTCGCCCACCACCAGCGGGTCCAGCTGGCGGCTGGTGGAATCGAGCGGATCGACCGCCGGGTAGATGCCAAGGGATGCGATCTGGCGCGACAGCACCACGGTGGCGTCGAGGTGCGCGAAAGTCGTGGCCGGGGACGGGTCGGTCAGGTCGTCCGCCGGCACGTACACCGCCTGGATCGAGGTGATCGAGCCGGTCTTGGTCGAAGTGATGCGCTCCTGCAGCACGCCCATCTCCTCGGCGAGTGTCGGCTGGTAGCCCACCGCCGAGGGCATGCGCCCGAGCAGCGCCGACACCTCGGTGCCCGCGAGCGTGTAACGGTAGATGTTGTCGACGAAGAACAGCACGTCGCGCCCCTTGCCGCCGTCCTCGCGCGTCTCGTCGCGGAAGTACTCGGCCATGGTGAGTCCGGTGAGCCCCACGCGCAGGCGGTTGCCCGGCGGCTCGTTCATCTGCCCGTACACCATCGCGACCTTGGAGTTCGACAGGTTCGCCTTGTCGATGACCCCCGATTCGATCATCTCGTGATAGAAGTCGTTCCCCTCGCGGGTGCGCTCGCCGACGCCGGCGAACACCGACAGGCCGCTGTACTGCTTGGCGATGTTGTTGATGAGCTCGAGCATGTTGACGGTCTTGCCGACTCCGGCGCCGCCGAACAGGCCGACCTTGCCGCCCTTGGCGAACGGCACCAGCAGGTCGATGACCTTGATGCCCGTGACGAGCAGGTCCTGGCCGCCGGCCTGCTGCTCGAACGAGGGGGGCGGCCGGTGAATCGGCAGGTATTCCGTGGCTTGCACCGGTCCCCGGTTGTCCTGCGGCGCACCCAGCACGTCCATGATACGCCCGAGGGTCCCCTTGCCCACCGGTACCGAGATCGGTGCGCCGGTGGCCTGCACCGCCAGGCCGCGCTTCAAGCCTTCCGAGGAGCCCATGGCGATGGTGCGCACCACCCCGTCCCCCAGCTGCTGCTGCACTTCGAGCGTCAGGTCCACGTCCTTGAGCTTGAGCGCCTCGTAGATCCTGGGGATGGATTCGCGCGGAAACGCGACGTCGATGACGGCGCCGATGATCTGGGTAATCTGTCCCTCGCCGGGAGTAGCCATGTTACGTTTCCTCAAACCGCAGCGGCGCCGCCCACGATCTCCGAAAGCTCCTTCGTGATCGCAGCCTGGCGGGCCTTGTTGTAGATCAGTTGCAACTCGGTGATCAGCTTGCCGGCATTGTCCGAGGCCGCCTTCATGGCGACCATCCGCGCCGCCATCTCGGAGGCGACGTTCTCGACCGCAGCGCGATACACCTGGGACTCGATATAGCGCATCAGGAGGCCATCGAGGATGTAGGCGGCCTCCGGCTCGTAGATGTAGTCCCAGTGCTCCTGCAGCCCTTCCGTGTCGAGCGCCTCGATCGGCAGCAGCTGCTCGACGGCCGGCCTTTGCGTCATGGTGTTGACGAACTGCGCGTTGAGCAGATACAGCCGATCGAGCTCGCCGGCGCGGTACGCATCGAGCATCACCTTGACCGTGCCGATGAGATCCTTGACGTGCGGCTTATCGCCCAGGTGCGAGACGTTGGCGAGAATCGGCACGGAGAGGCGCCGGAAGAAGGTCAGGCCCTTGGTGCCGATGATGCACAGGCTCACCTGCGCGCCCTTGCCCTGCCACTCGCGCATGAGCAGGAGAGTCTGCTTGAAGACGTTGGCATTGAGCGCTCCGGCCAGTCCGCGGTCGGTGGAGATCACGATGACCCCGACCGCCTTGGGGTCACGTGTCACCAGGAACGGATGGCGGTAATCCGGATTCGCCTCGGTCAGATGCCCGATGACATTGCGCATTTTCTGTGCGTAGGGGCGCGCGAGCCGCATGCGTTCCTGCGCGCGGCGCATCTTGCTGGTGGCCACCATCTGCATGGCCTTGGTGATCTTCTGAGTGCTCTTGACACTCGCGATCTTGGAGCGGATTTCCTTGGTGCCGGGCATGATGGCTCGCGTTACGGTAGTCGGCGCACGCGCCTCAGTACGTGCCCGTGGCCACGAAGTCCTCGATGCACTTCTTCATCGCCGCCTCGTTCTCCTTGCTGAGCTTGGGGGCTGAGTTGATGGCATCGAGCATCGACTGGTAGCCGGTGTGTGCGAACGCCTGCAGCGCCGCCTCGAACGCCACCACTTTGTTCAGCTCCACCTTGTCCATGTAGCCGCTGTTGACCGCGTAGATCGACAGCGCCATCTCGGCGACCGACATGGGCGCGTACTGCTTCTGCTTCATCACCTCGGTGACGCGCTGGCCGCGCTCGAGCTGCCGGCGGGTCGCCTCATCCAGATCCGAGGCGAACTGCGAGAACGCCGCCAGCTCGCGGTACTGGGCGAGCGCCAGCCGGATGCCGCCGCCGAGCTTCTTGATGATGTCGGTCTGCGCCGCACCCCCGACGCGCGACACGGAGATGCCGGCGTTCATGGCCGGGCGGATGCCGGCGTTGAACAGGTCGGTCTCGAGGAAGATCTGGCCGTCGGTGATCGAGATCACGTTGGTCGGCACGAACGCGGTCACATCCCCCGCCTGGGTCTCGATGATCGGCAGCCCGGTGAGCGAGCCGGTCTTGCCCTTCACCGCGCCCTTGCTGACCATGGTCACGTACTCTTCGTTGACGCGCGCGCTGCGCTCGAGCAGGCGCGAGTGCAGGTAGAACACGTCTCCCGGGAACGCCTCGCGCCCCGGCGGACGGCGCAGCAGGAGCGAGATCTGCCGGTAGGCGACCGCCTGCTTGGAGAGGTCATCATAAATAATGAGTGCGTCCTCGCCCTTGTCCATGAAGTACTCGCCCATGGTGACGCCCGAGTAGGCGGAGATGTACTGCAGGGCCGGGGGCGCTGAGGCCGAGGCGGCGACCACCACGGTGTGCGCGAGCGCGCCGTGCTCTTCGAGCTTGCGCACGACGTTGGCGATGGTCGACTGCTTCTGGCCGATGGCGACGTAGATGCACTTAATGCCGGAGGACTTCTGGTTGATGATGGTGTCGATGGCGAGCGCGGTCTTGCCGGTCTGGCGGTCGCCGATGATCAGCTCACGCTGCCCGCGCCCGATCGGCACCATCGCGTCGATGGCCTTGTAGCCGGTCTGCACCGGCTGGCTCACCGACTGTCTGTAGATGACCCCCGGGGCGACGCGCTCGATGGGGGAGGTGCGCTCGGCTTTGACCGGGCCCTTGCCATCGATCGGCAGGCCGAGGGCATCCACCACGCGCCCCAGCAGTCCGCGTCCCACCGGCACCTCCAGGATGCGGCCGGTGGTCTTGACGGTGTCGCCTTCCTTGAGCTGTTTGTACTCGCCCAGCACCACCGCGCCGACCGAGTCCTGCTCGAGATTCAGCGCCAGCCCGAAGGTGTTGCCCGGAAACTCGAGCATCTCGCCGTAGCAGGCATCTGCCAGTCCGTGGATGCGGGTGATGCCGTCGGTGACCGAGATGATCGAGCCGACGTTGCGCGCTTCGGTGACCGACTTGAAGTTCTCGATCCGTTGCTTGATCAGGTCTGAGATCTCGGTTGCCTTGATGGCCATATCGTCTGTTCCTCTACTTCAGGCAGTCAGTTCGTAGGCGATGCGGTCAAGGCGCGTGCGCAGCGAGCCGTCGATCACCAGATCGCCCGTGCGCAGCACCGCGCCGCCGATGAGCTGGGGGTCGATCACACAGTGCAGTCGTATCGTGCGCTTGAGTCTCTTCTGCAGCGCGGCGGCGAGCTTGCGCTGCTGACCCTCATCCACCGGCGCGGCGGAAGTGACCGTGACGTCGGCGACGCCCAGGGCTGCGTCCTTGAGCTCATCGAACAGCGCGGAGATCTCCGGCAGGTATCCGAGGCGCCGGTTGACGGCGAGCATGCGCACGAAGTTCGCGCCCTCACGCCCAAGCTGCGTCGCCGCGATGCCGCTCACCAGCTGCGCGAGCTGCTCGGGCGTCACGCGCGGATTTCCCAGGAGCCTGCGGACGCGCGGGTCCCGGACCACCTCGGCCGCCACCCGCAGCGCCTCGGACCAGGGTTCGAGACGCTCCTGGCCGCGTGCCTCGGCGAAGGCCGCGCGGGCGTAGGGTCGGGCGATGGTGAGCCGGTCAGCCATGGTGCGCGCGTCAGATCTGCGCCGTGAGCTTGTCGAGGAGATCGGCGTGCGTGCGGGCGTCGATCTCGCGCGCCAGGAGCTTGGAGGCGGCGCGCACCGCGATGCCCGCCACCTCACGCCTCAGCGCCTCGCGCGCGCGCGTGGTGTCGAGCTCGATCTGCTGCTGCGCGGCCGCGAGAATGCGCGCGCCCTCGCTGCGGGCTGCGCCCTTGGCCTGCTCCACCAGATCGCGGGCAGCGTGCTGCGCGTGATCGATGATCTGGCTGGCGCGCTCGCGCGCCTCACGAATGATGGCGTCCGCCTTGTCGCGCGCCGCGGCGAGCTCCTGCTCGCCCTGCTCCGCGGCCGCGAGCCCCTGCGCGATCTTGCGCGAGCGCTCCTCCATGGCGTTCAGGATGTGCGGCCAGATGAACCTCATCGTGCCGAAGACCAGCAGGGCGAACACGAGCATCTGCACGACGAGCGTGAGATTGATGTTCACGGTCCTAACTCCTGTCCCGAGCCGTCAGCGCAGTGGAACGGTCAGTGCGCCGCCTGCAGCGCGCTCACGAACGGATTCGCGAACGTGAAGAACAGCGCGAAGCCGATGCCGATCATCGCCACCGCGTCCAGCAGGCCCGCGACCAGGAACATCTGCACCCGCAGCACCGGCAACAGCTCCGGCTGCCGCGCCGAGCCCTCGATGAAGCGCCCGCCCAGGATGCCGAAGCCGATGGCGGTGCCGAGCGCTCCCATGCCGAAGATGATGCCGACGGCCAGCACGGTCATGGCCTGTATGTGTGCAATGTTTTCCATTCAACTCTCCTCGAAGACAAATACCAAAGACCCTTTACCGCAAGCCCCGCCCGTCAGTGATGCTCGTGGGCCATCGATAGATAGACGATCGTCAGCACCATGAAGATGAAGGCCTGGATGGTGATGATGAGGATGTGGAACACCGTCCAGATGAACCCGAGAATGAACTGTCCGATGATGCCCAGCCAGCCGCCGAAGGTCGTGAGGCTCTCGAGCCCGTGCGAGAGTGTCAGAGCCGCGAGCAGCAGGAAAATCATCTCGCCCGCGTACAGGTTGCCGTACAAGCGCAGCGACAGCGATATCGGGCGGGCGAGGAACGTCACGGACTCGAGGACGAAGTTCACCGGCACCAGCAGCCCCTGCACGAGCACGTTCCTCGCCCTGAAGGGCTGCAGCGTGAGCTCACTGATGAAGCCGACGACGCCCTTCATCTTCAGGCTGTAGAAGATAATGAGAATGAAGACCGTGAGAGACAGGCCGAAGGTGGCATTGATGTCGGTGCTGGGCACGACCTTCAGGTGCTCGAGGCCCGCGCCGCGCGCCGCCGCCGGCAGCAGGTCGACCGGCACCAGATCCATGAAGTTGAACAGGAACACCCAGCAGAAGATGGTGAGCGCGAGCGGGGCGATGAGCCGGCTCGAGCCGTGGAACGTGTCGCGCACCTGGCCGTCGACCCAGCCGACGATGATCTCGATGAGATTCTGCAGCTTGCCGGGGACCCCGGTCGTCGCCTTGCGTGCCACCGACCAGAAGAGCCCGAAGAACACCAGCGCGAGCAACACCGAGAAGAAGACGGTGTCGTAGTTGATGACCGAGAAGTCGATGATGCCGTGCGGCGCCTTGTTCGACAGGAACGCCTGGTGGTGCAGGATATATTCGGTTGCGCCGCCGGAGCTTTCTGCTGCTGCCATCGCCCTCACCAGTTCAACCCACGCTCACGCGCCGCGGCGCGCACCGCCCGATCTCGGCAGCGCGGCCAGCAGCGCAATCCAGTACACCAAGAACGTGGCGGCAAACGCGGCGAACATCGCCAGCGGCGCCACCCTCACCACCTTCAGCACCACCACCAACGCACCCGTCACGACCGCGAGCTTCACCGCCTCGCCGAGGTAGAACGCGCCGAGCGCGCGGCGCGCGTCAGCGCCCGCACCGCCCCCGAGCGCCAGGCGCGCCATCGCCAGGCTCCCCGCCGTGGCGATCCCTCCCCCGAGCAGCGCCGAGAGCCCGGCGCGCACATCTGCGAAGATCCACGCGCACAGCGCTGCCGTCACGGTCACGCCCGCCTGACCCAGCACGACGCCGAAGGCCAGCCGCCGTGCATGGGGCAGATCGATCGCCAACACCTTATATAAGTCCCGCTCGAGGGGCTCTAAAGAGCCGCCGGTCCTGCGTCCTGAGCTGCACGCAGGGGCTTGACATTAGTTCGGCCGTTCAGTCACTTAGCAACGGCAAAAAAGCCGCGGGATTATAGAGAGCGTGCGCGTGTGAGTCCACAGCGTACACGTCCGCGCCTCCTTCCCCGGTGCCGGCCTAGCGGATGTGCGCGAGAATCCCGTCGAGCTCATCCAGGCTGTTGTAGCTCACCACCAGCTTTCCCTTGCCCCGACTGCCCTGCTGGATGGCGACGCGGGCGCCGAGTTTCTCGGCCAGCTCCTGCTCCAGGCGCTCGACGTTCGGGTCGCGGGATGCGGCTGCCTGCGCGGATCCGCCGCCTGGCGGGGCCTGAATGCGCCGCACCAGCGCCTCGGTCTCGCGCACCGACAGACCCTTCTTGGCCACGAGCAGTCCCACCTCGGTCTGCTGGCGGCGCTGGGTGAGCGAGAGCAGCGCTCGCGCGTGGCCCATCTCGATGGTGCGCTTCTCCAGCAGCTCACAGACCTCCGGCGCCAGCTCCAGCAGCCGCAGCATGTTGCTGACGCTGGCGCGCGAGCGGCCGATCGCATCGGCGGTTTCCTGGTGCGTGAGTCCGAAGTCGGTGATCAGGCGCGTCAGTGCGCGCGCCTCCTCCAGCGGGTTCAGGTCCTCACGCTGGATGTTCTCGATCAGGGCGACCGCGATCGCGGCGTTATCGGGGATGTGGCGGATGACCGCCGGAATCTCCGTGAGCCCCGCCATCTGCGCGGCGCGCCAGCGCCGTTCGCCGGCGATGATCTCGTAGCGCTGCGAGGCGCCCCCGTCCGGTGCGCCGAGCGCGCGCACCACGATCGGCTGCACCACGCCCTGTGCCTTGATGGAGTCGGCGAGCTCGGCGAGGGACTCCGGATGCATGTCGATGCGCGGCTGGTAGCGGCCGCGCTGCAGCAGGTCGAGGGGCAGCTTCGCCAGCTGGTCCCCGACGGGCGCGGCGGCCTGCGGCGAGGCGCGCGCGCCGAGCAGGTCCGCGAGGCCCCGGCCCAGGGTAGGCTTTCTGTGAATCATCGTGGCGTGTCCTCGCCGATCGCTTGGTCTGTGGGCGATTCGTTCGCAGCAGCGCTGCCCGCCGCGGCCGCGAACGCCGCGTCCTGAGCAACCGCCGCGCGCGCCTGGGCGGCGAAAGCGTCCTCCTCGCGCCGGATCATCTCCCCGGCGAGGGCCAGATACGCGAGCGCACCGCGGGATTCGCGGTCATGAAACAGCGCCGGCTTGCCGAAGGAGGGCGCCTCCGCGAGGCGGATATTGCGCGGGATGATGGTGCGAAACAGCTTGTCGCCGAAGTGCGTGACCAGCTGCGCGCTCACCTCGTTGGCGAGGTTGTTGCGCGGGTCGAACATGGTGCGCAGCACGCCCTCGATCGAGAGCTGCGGATTCGCCGCCTCGCGGATCTGCTCCACGGTGGTGAGCAGCGCCGACAGCCCCTCGAGCGAGTAGTACTCGCACTGCATGGGAATGAGCACACTGTCGGCCGCGACCAGGGCGTTCACGGTGAGCATGTTCAGCGCCGGCGGACAGTCGATGAGGATGACGTCGAAGGCTTCGCGCTTGGGTTGCAGCGCCTGGCGCAGCTTGACCTCCCGGCCGATCGGCAGGGTGAGCAGGCGCACTTCCGCGGCGGTCAGGTCCTGGTTGGCCGGCAGCAGCATGAAGCCGCCCTCCGCCACCGGGATGAGCGCCGCCGCGAGATCGGATTCCCCGAGCAGCACTTCGCAGGCGCCGCGCTGCAGCTGCGCCTTGTCGATGCCGCTGCCCATGGTGGCGTTGCCCTGCGGATCCAGATCCATGAGCAGCACGCGCCGCCGGGTGGCGGCGAGGGAGGCCGCGAGATTGACCGCCGTCGTGGTCTTGCCGACGCCGCCCTTCTGGTTCGCGATGGCGATGACCCGCTTCATGGGGCGACAGTGTACTTCACCGCCGCGTCCGGACCGGCAATGCATCCGGGCCGGCTCCTTCAGGGGGGCTCAGGCCACCCGTTTGTGCCGCCGCCCGCCGAGCAGCTCGCGCGCCATCTGGTCCGCCACCGCGTTGGTGGTGCGATTCTCATGCCGGGCGCGCTCGAAGATCTCCGTCAGCCGCGCCGGAATGCCCTGGATATCGGCGATGACCTGCTCCTCGGTGGCGCCGCCGTGATACTCGCGTGAGACGCTGATGATGCCGCCGGCATTGATCACGTAGTCCGGGGCATAGAGGATGCCGGCCGCCCGCAGCGCTTCGGCATCCTGCCCCTGCGCCAGCTGGTTGTTCGCGGCCCCGGCGATGATGCGCGCGCGCAGGCGCGGGATCGACTGCGCGGTGAGCACCGCGCCCAGCGCACACGGGGCCAGCACATCGACCTCCTCGGCGAGCACTTCCTCGACCGGCACCGCCGTCGCCCGCAACTCCTCGCACACCCGGTGCACCGCCGCCGGCCGCACGTCGGCGACGCGCAGCTGCGCGCCTGCGGCCGCCAGCAGGGCGCACAGGTGGTAGCCCACGCCGCCCAGGCCCTGAACGGCGACGCGCAGACCCTGCAGATCCTGCCGGCCGAGCCGGAAGCGCACCGCGGCCTTGATACCCAGGTACACACCGAGCGCGGTCTTCGGCCCCGGATCCCCGCCCGCCTCGCCCGGCGCGCGCCCGAGGCCCGCGACCTGGCGCGTCGCACGCGCCACGCTCGCCATGTCGGCGCTCGTCGTGCCGACGTCCTCGGCCGTGACGTAGCGTCCGCCGAGGGAGTCGACCAGGCGGCCGAAAGCCTCGAACAGCTCCGGCGTCTTGGCCTTGCGCGACTCGCCGATGATGACCGCCTTGCCGCCGCCGAACGGCACGCCGGCAAGCGCGTTCTTGTAGCTCATGCCCCGCGACAGGCGCAGCACGTCGCAAACCGCCTCGGCGGTGGTGGCGTACGGCCACATGCGGCAGCCGCCCGCGGCGGGACCGAGCGCGGTGGAATGGATGGCGATGATCGCTCGCAGGGAAGTGGCCGGGTCGTGCCCGAAGACGATCAGCTCGTGACCGTCGAATTCGCGCAGGTCGAAGATTTCCATCCCTCAAGGCTAGCTTCCCCGATCTGCACCGATTGTCGCAAAAGTTGCTTCCTTCGGACTATTCATGAAATATTCATTGCATGGTTCATATCTTTCTCGAGGTGAATCATGCATCCCGATCTGGACCGAGCCGACCTGCGTATTCTGGATCTGCTGCAGCAGCACGGTCACTTCTCGGCCGCCGAGGTCGCGGAGCGCTTGAGGATGACCGCATCGACCTGCTGGCGGCGCATCAGCCGTCTCGAGGAGCTCGGCGTCATCCAGAAGCGCGTGGCGCTGCTCGACCGCGAGAAGCTCGGGCTCCCGGTCCTGGTGTTCTCGCACGTGAAGCTCGCCGCTCACGGTCGCGACGCCCTGCTGCGCTTCGAGCAGGCCGTGCGCGCGCACCCCGAGATCCTCGAGTGCTACACCCTGATGGGGGAGACCGATTTTCTGCTGCGGATCGTGTGCCGGGACATCAAGGCCTACGAGGCGTTCTTCCTCGATCATCTGTCGCGCTTTCCCGGCGTGCAGTCGGTGAACTCCTCGATTGCGCTCGCCGTCATCAAGGCGACGACGGCGCTGCCTCTGCAGCTTTGACCGGCTCGGACGGCGCGAGCTGCGCGCCGCGCTCAGCCTGCGCCTGCCCCGCCGGCTCGGGATCGAGCCCTGCGCAGGTCACGATCTGCTGCGTGTTGATGAACGGACCCTTCAGGGCACGCGGTACCGGACCGCGGCGGCTCTTGCGCCACAGATCGAACACCGTCAGAGCTCCGGTGAGGGTCGCGAGCGTCGCGAAGTAGGCGCGCGGCCCGAAGGCGGCGATCAGGCTTCCCGTCAGCGCCGGCCCCGCGGCCGCGGCCATGCCGTTCATCAGCAGCAGCGCGCTGCTCGCGGCCACCATCTGCGCCGGCTCGAGCTTGTCGTTCACGTGCGAGACGGCGAGGGAATACAGCGTCAGCGCCGAGCCGCTGAAGAGTGCCGCCAGCAGCAGAAATACCGGACGAGGCAGCGGGCCGAGGGCTGCGATGCTGCCCGCCGCCAGCGTGGCGAGCGTGCACACGGTGGCAATGACCGTGCGCCGGTCCATGCGGTCCGAGAGCCTGCCGACGGGGTACTGGGTGAGCACCGCGGCGAGAATGCTGACCGCCATGAATGCGGCCACCCCCCGGGTCCCGGAGCCGTTGAGCCGCGCGTACACCGGGCCCATCGAGAAGATGATGGAGGAAATCATGCCCGATACCGCGACCGCCACCAGGCCGAGCGGCGAATTGCGGTACAGGTCGCGATAGCTCACCGGGTGCGGGACGGCGGGTTCGGGCGTTTGCTGAGCGGAGGCGACGATCGGCACCATCGCCAGCGAGATCAGCGCCGAGACCATCATGAAGGGGGCCGCCGTTTGCGGGCTCGCCAGTACCAGCAGGAACTGGGCTGCGCCAAGACCCACATACAGCACCAGCATGTACACCGCCAGCAGCCGGCCGCGATTGGTGCGGGTGGCGCGATGATTGAGCCAGCTCTCGGCGACGACGTAGATGCCGGCGAAGCACAGGCCCGAGACCAGACGCATGGCGCCCCAGGGGAGCGGGTGCACCCAGGACGCGTGCACCAGGGCTGCAACCGAGGCGAGCGCTGCGAATGCGGCGAACACCCGCACGTGCCCGATCCGGCGCAACAGGCGCGGCGCTATGAGCGTGCCGAGCAGATACCCCACGTAGTAGCAGGACATGACGAGGCCGGTGACCGGCGTGGGGAAGCCTTCGATCGTGGCGCGCAGCCCGAGGAGCGTCCCCTGCAGGCCCGCCCCCAGCATGAGAATGCCCATGCCGAGGAGCAGCGGCCAGGTCGTGGTGAGCGGATTGAGGGGCACGGCTTTGGCTCAGGCGCTCGTCAGCACGATCACGCAGCGCGCCTCGGCGAGCCCCGGGATCTTCAGCTCGCGCGAGCCGGCGAGGCGCCAGGGCGCAGGGAGCGCGGCGAGCTCTTCCGTCGGCCAGCGGCCCTTCATCGCCAGCACGCGGCTCAGCGGGCCGCACAGCGGCGCGACCTGCGCCAGCATCTGCGGCAGCGGTGCCAGCGCGCGCGCCACCACCGTGTCGAATGGCGCCTCGGGCTTGAGGTTTTCCGCGCGCGCATGCACCGCCGTCACGTTGGCGATTCCCAGCGCATGCGCCGCATGGGAAACGAAGCGGATCTTCTTGCCGTTGGAGTCGATGAGGGTGAACTGCCGCGCGGGATTGCACACTGCCAGCGGCAGGCCCGGAAACCCCGCTCCGGTACCCACGTCTGCAATGCGCGTGCCCTGAAGGTCGCTCTGAATGGCGAGGCTGTCGAGCAGGTGGTGCGTGAGCATCTCGGCTGGGGTGCTGATCGCGGTCAGGTTGTAGGTGCGGTTCCAGCGCGCGAGCTCATCGAGGAGCGTGAGCAGGCGCCGGGCGTCGTCCTCGCTCAAGGCCACTCCCAGGGTTGCCGCATCCTGCACCAGAGTCTCCAGAGCGCTCAATCGGGCTCCTTGCGCGATCGCAGTCGCGATTGATCATACTTCGCACATGAGGCTGCTGCTGGTGGAGGACGACGCCATGATCGGCGAGGCGATCCGCGCGGGACTGAAGCGCGAGGGCTTCACCGTGGACTGGGTGCACGACGCCGAAGCCGCCGATCCGGTGCTGCGCACCGAGCCCTTCGAGCTGGTGCTGCTCGATCTGGGTCTGCCCGGGAGCGACGGGCTGAAGCTGCTGAAGGTGCTGCGCGCGCGCGGCCTGGCCGTGCCGGTGCTCATCATCACGGCGCGCGATGCGGTGTCCGATCGCGTGCAGGGCCTGGATGCGGGGGCCGATGACTACCTCATCAAGCCCTTCGATCTGGACGAGCTCGCCGCGCGCATCCGCGCGCTGCTGCGCCGCAAGGCCGGCCGGCCGGCGCCGACGATCGAGTACCTGGGCGTGGTGCTGGACCCGGCGACTCATCGCGTCACGCGCGCGGGCACCGAGATCGCACTCTCGCCGCGGGAATTCGCGCTGCTGCAACTGCTGCTCGAGCGCCCGGGTGTGATCCTGTCGCGCGCCCAGATCGAGGAGCGCCTGTACGGCTGGGGCGAGGAAGTGGAGAGCAACGCCGTGGAGGTTCACATCCACGGGCTGCGCCGCAAGCTCGGGGCGCAGTTCATTCTCACCGTGCGGGGCGTCGGCTATCGCGTGAGGCCCGCGCCATGAGCTCGCTGCGCGCGCGGCTGCTGGGCTGGCTCCTGGCCGGCGTGGTGTTCATCGGCGCCGCGGGCGGCTGGATCGTGTACCGCAACGCCTTGAGCGAAGCGGACGCGTTCTTCGATTACCACCTGCGCCAGACCGCGCTCATCCTGCGCGACCAGCCGGTAGAGTACCTGCTCGCGCCGCAGCTGGCGCCGGCGGACGCGGCCTACGACTTCGTCGTGCAGGTCTGGTCCCTCGATGGCGTGCGGGTGTATCTGTCGCGGCCGCACGCGGTGCTGCCGCAGGTCACCACCCTGGGATTCGCCACCGTCGCCACCAGCGAAGGGCGCTGGCGGGTGTTCGGGGTGCAGGCGCTCACCAAGGTCATCCAGGTGGCGCAGCCGATGAGCGTGCGCCAGCAGCGCGCCGCGCAGCTCGCGTTGCAGACACTCAAGCCGTTCGCGCTGCTGCTGCCGGTGCTGGCGCTGCTGATCTGGCTCGCGGTCGGGCACGCGCTCGAGCCCCTGCAGCGCCTCACGGCGCTGGTTATGGCGCGCCGCGTCGACGCCCTGGACTCGCTCCCCGACACGCGCCTGCCGGACGAGGTGCAGCCCCTGGTTAGCGCCCTCAACGATCTGCTCGCACGGCTGCGCGCCGCGCTGGAGCGCGAGCGCGCCTTCATGGCCGACGCTGCGCACGAGCTGCGTACACCGCTCACCGCGCTGCACCTGCAGATGGGCATGCTCGCGCGGGCGAGCGGGGACCTCGAGCGCGCCGCGGCGATGGAAACCCTGTCGGCGGGCGTGCAGCGCGCCATCCGCCTGGTCGAGCAGATGCTGGCGCTCGCACGCCAGGAGCCGCGGGCCGAGGCGCAACGCGTGGCCGTGCGCCTCGATGATGTGGCGCGCGAGATCGTCGCCGAGCTCGTGCCGCTCGCCGATGCCGGCCGCATCGACCTGGGCGTCTCGGCTGCGCAGCCTGCGAGCGTGTACGCGGATCCGGACGCCCTGCGCACGCTGCTGCGCAACCTGGTGGACAACGCCGTGCGTTACACGCCCGCCGGCGGCCGGGTGGACGTATCGGTCGAGGAGCTTGCGGGTGAGACCCGTGGGGCGCGTCTCACGGTGAGCGACGACGGTCCGGGCATTCCGGCCGCAGAGCGCGCGCGGGTGTTCGATCGCTTCTACCGTCGCGCCGGAACCTCGCCCCCCGGCAGCGGGCTCGGGCTGTCGATCGTCAGCACCATCGCGGAAGGGCACGGCGCGCGCATCACCCTGGCCGACGGGTCTTCGGGCAAGGGACTCTCCGTGACGGTAACCTTCCCGCCCGGGACCCCGCTGCCAGCCTGAAAGGCCAATTGTGCGCCGGCAAAAGTCACGCCTTTTGCCGGCGTGTTCGACTCCGAGGTCGGGTTGGCCTGCCGAAAGGGCCGCAGGCCCTTTCGGCCAATCAATGAGCCAGCCTCTGCAGAAAGCTCGCCGCGGTCTGCAGATAGGCGTCACGGTTGGGCTTCTTCCTGAAGCCGTGTCCTTCGTCCTTCGCGAGCAGATACCACACCTCGCCGCCGGCGGCGCGCACGCTCCACACCAGTTGCTCGGACTCGGAAACCGGCACGCGCGGGTCGTTCAACCCTGCCACCACCAGCAGCGGCTTCTTGATGCGGCTGACGTTGGTCAGGGGCGAGATGCGATTGAGGAACACCCGCATGCTGGTGTCGCGCTCGTCGCCGTATTCGGCGCGCCGCAGATCGCGGCGGTAGGCGGAAGTGTTGCGCAGGAAAGTCACGAAATTGCTGATCCCCAGCAGGTCGATGCCGCCGCGCAGCCGCTCGCCATACGCGACCAGGGATGCGAGCGCCATGTAGCCGCCGTACGAGCCGCCCATCACGGCGACCCGATCGCGATCGAACTGCGGCTGCACACCGATCCACACCAGGAGCGAGCCGATGTCGCGCACCGCGTCCTCGCGCAGCACGCCGTTGTCGAGGGCGAGGAAGCTCTTGCCGTAACCGGATGAGCCGCGCACGTTGGGGGCGAGCACGGCGTAGCCGAGCTCGTTGACGAGAAACTGCACGAACGGATCCCAGCCCGGGCGGTACTGCGACTCGGGCCCCCCGTGAATGTCGATCACCACCGGGCACGGGCCCGCCGTGCGCGGCCGGTAGAGGTACGCCGACAGCATGCGCGCGTGGCGGGGAGCGCCGATGCGATCCCAGGTGGGATAGTGGACGAGCTCGGGGGTCGTGAGCGTATTCAGGTCGAGTGGGCCGGGCTCGCTGCGGGTCCAACGCTCGAGCTTGCCGTGCTCGACGTCGTAGACATAGACATCGCGCGGCACGAGCGGCGATTCCGCCGACATCGCCAGCCGGCGCCCGCTGCGGTCGAAGCGCGGGTTGCCGATGCGACCTTCCGGGAGCCCCACGGGGGCGAGCTCGAGTTTCGCTTGCGTGTCGAGCACCGTGAGGCGGCTGCGGCCGTCGTCATCGATCACGTAAGCCACGTAGCGCCCGTCGCTGCTGACGTCGAAGTCTTCGACGTCCCAGCCGGTGGCGGGCGTGACGTTGCGGCTCTGGTGTGTGACCGGATCCTTGAGTTTGAGCTGCAGGAACTCCCCGTCCTCGTCGGTCAGTACGTACACCCCGCGCCCGTCGGGAGCGAACTTCGCCATGCGGATGCCGACTTTGCGGGGGCTGTCCTCCAGCGCCGTGAGCGATCCGGTCGCGACATCCGCGAGGTACAGATAACTCTCGCTGATCGAGACGTACTTCCATACCAGGAGCTTGCTGTCGTCCGCCGACCAGTCGAGCGGGTACCAGGTGTCCTCGTGCCCGCCGACCAGCAGCTGCGGCGCCGCGCCGGTGGTCACATCCGCCACGTACACGTCGTAACTGAGCGAGTCGCGGTCATTGCCGTAGAAGGCCACGCGCCGGCCGTCGTGGGCCCACACCGGGCTGCCGTGAATGAAAGCGCCGTGGGTGAGCTGGCGCACATCGCCGCTGCCGCCGCGGTAGTACACCTGGGCGTTCTCATCGCCTGCCTGATCCTTCAGGAACACGAAGCCGCTGCCGCTGCGCGGCGCGCGCGCCCACTCGATCGGGTCCTGGTAGAACGTGAGCTGCTCACGCATGCCCAGAGGGGTGGCAACGCGGTGCAGCTGCTCGCTGTCGCCGAAGCGCGTCGCGATGAGCAGGCTCCCGTCGGCGAGCCAGTCGAGGAACGTCGCCTCGCGCGACTGCTGGTAGCGCTCGAGCCGCGCCACGAGCGCCGCATCCGGCAGCGGAATGTTCTCGAACACCAGAGTGCCGCGCTCGCGGTGCGCCGGAGCGGCCGCCTGCTGCGCGAGCGACACGGAGGCGCACAGGGCGGCGACACCCGCTGCGGCACACAGGGCGAGCGCCGCCGGGACGGAGCCGTGATCGGTCATGCGTCTAAGCTAGCCCACAGGTTAGGATGTGTACAACGCTCCGCGTCACATCCAGGTCGACGTTCCCTTGAAGCCGCGACTGTATCGACACCCGCACGGCATCTGCGCTGTCGATGCCGAGTACCTGTACCCGGGACACGCCGCCGCGCACATCATCGAGGATGGCGGTCGCGCGGCCTTCGTCGATGTGGGCACCAACGCTTCCGTCCCCTACCTGCTGGCGGCGCTCGTGGAACTTGGCATCGCGCCTGAGGCGGTCGACTACGTGCTGCTGACGCACGTGCACCTGGATCATGCCGGCGGGGCGGGGCGACTGATGCAGGAGCTCCCCAACGCCGTGGCGGTGCTGCATCCGCGCGGCGCGCCGCACATGATCGACCCCGGCCGGCTGATCGAAGGTTCCCGGGCGGTCTACGGCGAGCGCCTCGAGCAGCTGTACGGGACGCTCGTGCCGATCCCGGCTGCGCGCGTGCGCGTGGTGCAGGACGGTGAGCGGCTGACCCTTGGAGGCCGCACGCTCGAGCTCATCCACGTGCCCGGGCACGCCTTGCACCACTATGCCGTCGTCGATGCGGCTCACGCGAGCATATTCGCCGGCGACACCTTCGGCATTTCCTACCGCTCGCTCGATACTGCGCAGGGCGCCTTCATCACCCCGACCACGCCTCCCTCGCAGTTCGATCCGGACCAGCTCATCGCCTCCATCGACCGGCTGCTGGCGTACCGGCCCGAGTCCATGTACCTCATGCACTTCAGCCGCGTGACCGGCGTGCCGCGCTTGGGGGAGCTGCTGAAGCCCCAGGTGCGCGAGCTGGCCCGCATCGCGCGCGCTCACGCCCAGGATCCGCAACCCGCGGCCGGCATCCGCGCCGCGATGCGCGCTCTGTGGCTCGATCTGGTGCATCGCCACGGCTGCGCGCTCAGCGATGGGCAGATCGAGAAAGTCCTCGAGGGCGACCTCGAGCTCAACACCCAGGGGCTCATGGTGTGGCTGCAGCGCCTCGGCCGGCACTGAACCCTTGCCGCCGGCGGTGGCACGGCGTTAGGGTCTTGCAGGGTCAAGGATGCGGTGGTGGTGCATATGACTTCGAGCTTCAAGGCGTTCCGCATTCATTCCGAAGGGGGCAGGATTGCCGCCCGCTACGAGCCCGTCACCCTCGATGACCTCGCCCCCGGGGAGGTCGTGATCCGGGTCGGCTACTCCGACATCAACTACAAGGACGCGCTCGCGGCGACCGGGGCCGGCAAGATCCTGCGCCGCTACCCGCTGGTCGGCGGCATCGATCTGGCGGGCGTCGTGGAAAGCTCGAGCGATACACGCTACCGGCCCGGCGATGCGGTGCTCGTGACCGGCTGCGGGCTGTCCGAGACCCACGACGGGGGCTACGCGCAGTTCGCGCGGGTGCCGGGAGACTGGGTCATTCCGATACCGCAAGGCCTGGACGCCTTCACCGCCATGGCGCTCGGCACCGCCGGGTTCACCGCGGCACTCGCCATCCACCGCCTGGAACAAAACGGCCAGTCCCCCACTGGCGGGCCGATCGCGGTCACCGGCGCCTCCGGAGGCGTGGGCAGCATCGCGGTCGACATGCTCGCTGCGCGCGGCTACCGGGTCGTGGCGGTGAGCGGCAAGGCGGGCGCGGCGCAGTACCTGAAGGAGCTCGGCGCGGCGGAGGTGCTCGCCCGCCAGGACCTCGAGCTCGGCTCCCGGCCCCTGGAGACTGCCCGCTTCGCGGGCGCCATCGACAATCTGGGAGGCGAAGTGCTCGCCTGGCTCACGCGCAGCGTGGACTTCTGGGGCAACATCGCCAGCATCGGCATGGCGGGGAGCGCGGAGCTCAAGACCACCGTGATGCCCTTCATCCTGCGCGGCGTGAACCTGCTCGGCATCAACTCCTCCGCGACGCGGCGCGAGTGGCGGCTGGCGGTCTGGAAGCGCATCGCGACCGACCTGCGACCCCGGCACCTCGAGCGCATCGTCACGCGCACCATCGGCTTTGATGAGTTGCCCGGCGCGTTTCCCGCCTACCTCGACGGCGCGGTCACCGGCCGCACCGTGGTGCGCATCGCCTGAGGCCGCGTCCATCCTACCCGCGAGTAGGATAGGGCGCGGCTGGTCCGCGGACGCGCGCCGCGTATAGAATATCGGTCCCGTTTCGAGGGTCCTGTCATGCCGCAGCGATCAGTCAGCGCCGGGGCCCGCCTGCGGGCCGCGGTCGAGGCCGAGCGCCCCCTGCAGGTCGTCGGGACGATCAACGCCTATGCGGCGCTGCTGGCACAGAACGCGGGCTTTCGCGCCCTGTACCTGTCGGGCGCCGGAGTCGCCAACGCCTCCTTCGGGCTGCCGGATCTCGGCATCACTTCCCTCAACGACGTCTGCGAGGACGTGCGGCGCATCAGTGCGGCCTGCCCGCTGCCGCTGCTGGTGGATGCCGATACCGGCTTCGGCAGCGCCTTCAACATCGCCCGCACCTGCAGGGAGTTGATCCGCGCCGGAGCCGCCGGCATGCATCTGGAGGATCAGGTGTCCGCCAAGCGCTGCGGCCACCGCCCGGGCAAGGCGCTGGTGCCGGCCGCGGAGATGGTCGATCGCCTCAAGGCTGCGGTCGATGCACGCGCCGACGGCGAGTTCGTCATCATGGCGCGCACCGATGCGCATGCGGTGGAGGGCCAGAGCGCGGCGCTCGCGCGTGCGGCGGCGTACTCGCAAGCCGGCGCGGACATGATTTTCGCGGAAGCCCTGCAGACCCTGGAGGAATACCGGCAGTTTGCCGCGAGCCTCGCGGTGCCGGTGCTCGCCAACATCACCGAGTTCGGCCAGACGCCGCTCTTCAGCACCGCGGAACTCGGCAGCGCGGGCGTGCGCCTGGTGCTCTATCCGCTGTCCGCCTTTCGCGCCGGCGCCAAGGCAGCGGTCACGGTCTACGATGCGATCCGCCGGCACGGCACGCAGAAGAGCGTGCTCGATCTGATGCAGACACGCGCCGAGCTCTACGAGGTGCTCGGCTACCTCGCGTACGAGAAGAAGCTCGATGAGCTGTACGGGAAAGTGCGCAATGACTGAGACGAGCGCCATCAAGCCCAAGAAGTCCGTGGCGCTGTCGGGCGTGACGGCGGGCAACACCGCGCTCTCCACGGTCGGGCGCACCGGCAACGACCTGCATTATCGCGGCTACGACATCCTGGAGATGGCGAACGTCTGCGAGTTCGAGGAGATCGCGTACCTGCTGATCCACGAGAAGCTCCCCAACCGCGCCGAGCTCAGCGCCTACAAGGCGAAACTCAAGTCACTGCGCGCCCTGCCGGCGGGGCTGTGCACGGTACTCGAGCAGCTGCCCGCGACGGCTCATCCGATGGACGTGCTGCGCACCGGCACCTCGGCCCTCGGGTGCCTCGAGCCGGAGCCGGAGGATCATGCCGCGCCCGGGGCACGCGCGATCGCCGACCGCCTCATCGCCTGCGTGGGGTCGATGCTCACCTACTGGTACCACTTCAGCCGCGCGGGTAAGCGCATCCGGGTCGAGACCGGGGAGGACTCGGTCGGGGCGCACTTCCTGCACCTGTTGTACGGTAAGCCCGCGCCGGCGTCCTGGGTGCGCGCCATGCACACCTCCCTGATCCTGTACGCCGAGCATGAGTTCAACGCCTCCACCTTCGCCGCGCGCGTCATCGCCGGCACCGGTGCCGATGTGTACTCCTGCATCACCGGTGCGATCGGCGCGCTGCGCGGACCCAAGCACGGCGGCGCCAACGAGGTGGCGCTGGATACCCAGCTACGCTACGACACGCCCGCGGCTGCCGACGCCGACATCCGCGCGCGCCTCGCCCGGCGTGAAGTCATCATCGGCTTCGGGCACCCGGTGTACACCCTCGCCGATCCTCGCAACGAGGTCATCAAGGAGGTCGCGCGCGAGCTGGCGCGCGAGGCGGGCGATGAGCGCATGTTCGCCATCGCCGAGCGCATCGAGACCGTGATGCGCGACGCCAAGGGCATGTTCGCCAATCTCGACTGGTTCTCGGCGGTCTCGTATCACATGATGGGTGTGCCGAAAGAGATGTTCACGCCGCTGTTCGTCATCGCCCGCACCACCGGCTGGGCGGCGCACGTCATCGAGCAGCGCATCGACGGCAAGATCATCCGGCCGGCCGCCAACTACACCGGCCCGGAGAACCTTCAGTTCGTGCCCATCGGGCAGCGGCCCTGAAGCCCGCCAAGCCCCGAGGTCACATGTCCGCACACGACGTCAAGTCCGCGCAGCGTCCGGAACCGGACGCCGTGCTCGGCGCCATCGCCGACTACGCCCGCAATTTCACCGTCGCGAGCGAGCCGGCGTACGAGACCGCGCGCTACTGCCTCATGGACAGCCTCGCCTGTGCCTTTCAGGCGCTGAAGTATCCGGCCTGCCGCAAGCTCCTGGGTCCGGTGGTGCCGGGAGCGGTCATGCCGGGGGGCGCGCGGGTCCCGGGCACTTCCTTCGAGCTCGACCCGGTGCAGGCGGCCTTCAACATCGGCACGCTGATCCGCTGGCTCGACTTCAACGACACCTGGCTCGCCGCCGAGTGGGGCCATCCATCGGACAATCTCGGCGGCCTCCTCGCGGTGGCGGACTACCTGGCGCGCAACGCCGTCATGTCGGGTCGGACCCCACCGAGCGTGCGCGCGCTGCTCACCGCCATGATCAAGGCACACGAGATCCAGGGGGTGCTGGCGCTCGAGAACAGCTTCAACCGCGTGGGACTCGATCACGTGCTGCTGGTGCGCGTCGCCTCGACCGCGGTGGCGGCGGGCATGCTCGGCGCCAGCCTCGATCAGATCGTGAACGCGGTTTCCAACGCCTGGATCGACGGCGGCGCGCTGCGCACCTACCGGCACGCCCCCAACACCGGCTCACGCAAGAGCTGGGCGGCGGGCGATGCCACCAGCCGCGGGGTGCGCCATGCGCTCATGACGCTCGCCGGGGAGATGGGCTACCCTTCCGCGCTGTCGGCGAAGACCTGGGGCTTCTACGACGTGCTCTTCAAGGGCAAGGCGTTCTCGCTGCCGCAGCCCTTCGGCAGCTACGTCATGGAGAACGTGCTGTTCAAGATCTCCTACCCGGCCGAGTTCCACGCCCAGACGGCGGTCGAGGCGGCGATGACCCTGCATCCGCAGGTGCAGGGTCGGCTCGGCGACATCGAGCGCATCCTCATCGAGACCCAGGAGCCGGGCGTGCGCATCATCGACAAGGTGGGGCCGCTCGCCAATCCCGCCGACCGCGATCACTGCATCCAGTACATGGTCGCGGTGCCGCTGATTTTCGGGCGCCTCACCGCGGCGGACTACGAGGACTCCGTCGCCGCCGATGCGCGCATCGACGCGCTGCGCGAGCGCATGCAGGTGCGCGAGAACCCGACGTTCACCCAGGCGTACTACGACCCCGACAAGCGCTACATCGGCAATGCCGTGCAGGTGTTCTTCCGCGACGGCAGCCACAGCGCGCGCGTGCAGGTCGATTTCCCGATCGGCCACCGCAAGCGCCGCGCCGAGGGCATGCCGGTGCTGGTCGGTAAATTCACCGCCTCGGTGGATGCGCATTTCGCGCCGAAGCAGGCCGAGCGCATCAAGGCGCTGTTCGCCAAGGCCCCCGAGCTCGATGCCTTGCCGGTGAACGAGCTGATGGCGGCGCTGGTGACCAACGGCTCGGCCGCCTAGGTCCGCCGCACTTTCCGGGTTCAGCCCACCCGTACCGGCACGAACAGCCGCGAGTCGCCGCGCTGGATCAGCAGCGCGATGTGCCCCTTGGATTTCTCCACCGCGCTGCGCAGCTCCTCGGCGTTGGAGACCGGGGCGCCGTTGGCGGCCAGCACCACATCCCCGGGCTGAATGCCGGCCTCGGCCGCCGGGCCGCTGGCGCGCTCGACCACCAGCCCGCCCTTGGTGTTGGCGCCACGCTGCTCCTCGGCGGTCAGCGGACGCACCGCGAGTCCGAGCTTGCCGCCCTCCTGGTGCGGCCCGGCGTTGGTGGCGACGCGCTTGTCCGCCAGCGCACCGAGCTTGACCGTGATTTCACGCGTGGCGTGATTGCGCCAGATCTCCAGGTTCGCATTCGTGCCCGGGGTGATGGCCGCGATCTGTACCGGCAGCTCGCCGGAGTCCTTGAGCGGGGTGCCGTTGAGCTTGAGGATCACGTCCCCGGATTGGATTCCGGCTTGCTCCGCCGGACCGCCCTTCTCCACGCTCGACACCAGCGCGCCTTCGGGCTGCGGCAGGCCGAAGGAATCCGCCAGCCCCTGGGTGACGGGCTGGATCAGCACGCCGAGCTTGCCGCGGGTGACGTGGCCGCTGGTCTGCAGCTGCTGGCCCACCTGCATGGCGACGTCGATCGGGATGGAGAACGACACGCCCATGTAGCCGCCGCTGCGGCTGTAGATCTGCGAGTTGATGCCGACGACCTCGCCGCGCATGTTGAACAGCGGGCCACCGGAGTTACCCGGGTTGATGGGCACGTCGGTCTGGATGAACGGCACGTAGCCGGAATCGAGCGTGCGGCCCTTGGCGCTCACGATGCCCGCGGTGGCGCTGTTCTCGAAGCCGAACGGCGCGCCGATCGCCAGCACCCATTCGCCGACCTTGAGTCCGCGCGAGTCGCCGATCTTGACCGTCGGCAGATCCTTGGCGGGGATGCGGATGACTGCGATGTCCGATTTCTGATCGACGCCTACGACCTTGGCGATGTACTCACGCCGGTCGGTGAGGCGCACGGTCACTTCGCTCGCGCCGTCGACGACGTGCGCGTTGGTCATGATGACGCCGTCGGGTCGGACGATGAATCCCGAGCCCTCACCGCGCATCGGTTGCGGCTGCGGCATCTGGAACGGCAGGCCGCGGAAGAACGGCGCAAACGGACTGTTGGGACCGAACGGATTGCCGTTGGGGCTGTCGTTGGGGTTGGCGTTGTTGTCGTCGGAGTTGTCATCCCCCTGGGAACTCCAGGAGGTCGACACCTTGGCTACCACGCTGATGTTGACCACGGCCGGACCGTACTTCTGCACCATGCTGCTGAAGTCCGGCAGCATCGTCGCAGGGCTGGCCGCGGCGGGCGCCGGCGTCACCGGGCTCGCGGCCGCAGCGGCGGTGCTCGCGGCGCCGGGGATCGCAGCGCTGCTTGCGGCGGTGGCCACCGCACGCGTCGCGCCCGCCAGATACAGGGCCCCGGCCGGCACGGCAATGGTGACCGCGCCGAGGATGGCGGCAATGAGCGGTTTCCTGATCAGACTCAGCAGACTCATGGCAATACTCCGTAAGGGATGGGGCCTTGGCGGCTAACTTAGAAAAGGCGCCTTATGGGAGCCTTAAGGCCTCTGGGCCTGCCCGCGTTATGGAATACCGGGGGGCTCAGGCGCAAGTTCCCGCGCCGCCTGCGGTGTAAGTACCCGCGTCAGTGTGCGGTGAGCCAGGTATAGGGCCGCGACTCGGTGCTGAGCGCGGGAGTGAGGCGGCTGAAGTACTGCGCGATGGCCGCGACGTCCTCGTCCTTGAGGGTCGCCGCGAAGCCCTTCATGACCGGATTCTTGCGTCCACCCTTTCGGTACTCATCGATCGCGCGCACCAGGTAGTCCTGGTGCTGACCTGCGAGAGACGGGTACATCGGCGCGATGGCGACGCCGTCCTGGCCGTGGCAGGAGACGCACAGCGTCGCCGCCTGCGGCACGCTTCCCTGCGCCTTGCCCGTGGCGGTGAGCGGCTTGCCGGCGAAATACGCGGCGATGTCCAGCATGTCCTGGTCGGAGAGCTCCGAGGCCTGCGCATGCATCGTCACGTGCGCGCGGTCGCCGTCGCGATAGCCATGCAGCGCCGCCGCCAGATAATCGGGGTTCTGTCCCTCGAGCTTCGGCACGCTGTACATCGGATAGGCGTTCTTGTAGCCGTCGATCCCGTGGCAGCCGAGGCAGGTGTAGGAGATGGCCTTGCCGTGCCTGGCGTCGCCTTGCGCGGCCGGTTCCTGCGCCCACGCCGTGCCCGCGAACGTAGCCACTGCGATCGCGGCGATCGAAAGTCCCGCGTGCACGGCAGAACCTCGCCCGCGCCTCTGCATCAGTGTCTCCGCTGCTTAAAAAACGGCCCCGAATGTTACGGACTCACCGGGCCAAATGCCACACAATCCAAAGTGTCATGATCGCTCTCATCCAGCGCGTCACCCGGGCCGAAGTGCGTGTCGGGGGCGAAGTCGTCGGCGCCATCGACCGCGGCGTGCTGGCGCTGATCGGCGTGCGGCGCGCCGACACCGACTCCGCGGCGCAGCGGCTGCTCGAGCGCGTGCTGTCCTACCGCATCTTCCCCGATCCCGAGGGCCGGATGGGTCTTGCACTGCGCGAGGTCGGCGGCGGGCTGCTGCTGGTGCCGCAGTTCACCCTCGCCGCCGACACCCACAAGGGCACCCGCGCGGGGTTCAGCCTGGCGGCCGCGCCCGAGGAGGCACGGCGGTTGTTCGCGTTCCTGGTCGAGCGTGCGCACAGCGCCTATGCCCCTGTTTCCTCTGGCGTATTTGGTGCCGATATGCAGGTGGCGCTCGTCAATGACGGCCCGGTGACGTTCTGGCTCGAGACCCCCTAGGACGCGGGCGTGACTTGGATAGCGGAATCGAGCGAACTTGTGGGGTTCCGGGGCTCATTTGACCTATCATCCAGGGGTTTTCTCTGCACGGGCGGAGAGTTACGTGGAGTCGTGAGTCATGGGTGGTCTAGGAATGCGCGAGCTCGTGGTGATACTGCTGGTCGTGCTCGTCGTGTTCGGCGCGAAGAAGCTGCGCACGGTGGGCTCGGATCTCGGCGCCGCGGTGCGCGGATTCAAGAAAGCGATGAGCGACGGCGAGGAGGAGCAGAGCGCCGCGCCGAAGCAGATCCGTTCCGAGGGCACGGACGCGGAGTTCCCGGAGGTCGCGAAGAAGAGCGACACGAAGAACGAACGGAGCACCTGATCTGTTCGAGGGCCGGTTCTCGGAGATTCTGATCATCTTCGTCCTGGCGCTGATCGTGCTGGGGCCGGAGAAGCTGCCGCGCGTCGTCGCCGAGATTGGCCGCTGGGTCGGGCGCGCGCGCGCCATGGCGCGGCAGTTCCGCGAGCAGCTCGAGGAGGAGGTGCAGCTCGAGCAGGCCCGCAAGGTGCAGGCACCAACCACCCCGGCACCCCAGCCCCCGACCTCCTCAACACCGCCGCCACCACTGAGCGCGGCGGCCACCGAGGCCCCGGTCGCGCCCCCCGATACGTTCTCGCACGCCCACCCGACCGACGCCACCGGCGCGGACCCTGAAGCGGTCCGGACCGACGCCGAGCGCCGATGAGCGGGGAACCTGAAAAGCTCGCCGAAGGCACGCTGATCTCGCACCTGCTGGAGCTGCGGGACCGGCTGCTGCGAGCCCTGGTGGCGGTGGCGATCGCGTTCGCGCCGTGCGTCTATTATTCCAACGACCTGTTCAGCTTCGTGGCGCAGCCGCTGCTCGCCAAGCTCCCGCAGGGAGGCAACCTCATCGCCACCGGGGTGATGTCACCCTTCACGACACCCTTCAAGCTGTCGTTCTTCGCCGCCCTGCTCATCGCGATGCCGTATGTCATTTACCAGCTGTGGTCATTCGTCGCTCCGGGCCTGTACCGCAACGAGCGCCGCTTCGGGGTGCCGCTGCTCCTGTCCTCGATCGTGCTGTTCTACGTCGGCATGGCCTTCGCCTACTACTTCGTGTTTCCGGTGATGTTCCAGTTCTTCGCCAGCACCACGCCCAAGGGCGTGGCGATGATGACCGACATCAACAACTACCTGGACTTCGTGCTCACGATGTTCTTCTGCTTCGGACTCGCGTTCGAGGTGCCGGTGGCGGTGGTGCTGCTGGTGTTGATGGGCATCGTGCGGATCGAGAAGCTCAGGGAGCACCGCGGCTACGTGCTGATCGGCATTTTCATCCTGGCAGCGCTCCTCACCCCTCCCGACGCGATCTCGCAATGCTCGCTCGCCATACCGATGTACCTCCTCTACGAAGGAGGGATCCTGATGGCGCGCCTGCTGTCACGCCCCAAGGGCGCGCAAGCCGCGGCCAAGGCCGGCGACACATGACTGAGGCCGCCGACGCCGCCCTCGCCGCGCCTGCCGCGCAAGCGAAGACGATCTTTGGCCAGCCGCGCGGCCTTGCCACCCTGTTCCTCACCGAGATGTGGGAGCGCTTCACCTACTACGGCATGCGTGGGGTGCTGATCCTGTTCATGGTGGCGGCGGTGTCCAAGGGTGGCCTCGGGCTCGACGACAAGACCGCGAACAACATCTACGGCATGTACATCGGCGGCACCTATCTCTTCGGGCTTCTCGGGGGCTGGATCGCCGACCGGCTGCTCGGCGCGCAGCGCGCGGTGCTCAGCGGCGGGTTGTTGATCATCGCCGGCAATCTCATGTTGGCCTTGGGCAGCACGCAGGTCTTTTTCCTCGGGCTGTTCGTGATCACGATCGGCGTGGGGCTGCTCAAGCCGAATGCCAGCGCCATGGTGGCCTCGCTCTACCCCGAAGGCGGCTCGCGGCGCGACGCGGGGTTCTCCATCTTCTACATGGGCATCAATCTCGGCGCGTTGATCGGGCCGCTGCTGGTGGGCTGGTTCGCCGACCGGCTCGGCTGGCGCTGGGGCTTTGCGCTGCCGGCGCTCGGCATGGCCCTGGGACTCGCGCAGTTCGTATGGACGCGCCAGCACCTGGGAAGCTCGGGTCTGAGCTCGAGCGCGGCGCAGAAAAACTCCTGGAAGCCGGTGCTGGTGCTCGGCGCCGTCTTCGCCCTGATCGCGCTCCTCGCGATGACCGGCGTGCTGAAGATCAACGCCGTGGTCATGGCGACCGCGGCGTCGTGGGCCATGGTGCTGCTGGGCGTGGTGTATTTCGCTTATCTGCTGTTTTTCGCGCATCTCACGCCCGTGGAACGCAAGCGCGTGCTGGTGATGGTGGCGCTGGTTGCCGCCTCGGTGACCTTCTGGGCGGGCTACGAGCAGACCGGGGCGTCGATGAACCTGTTCGCCGAGCGTTACACCGAGCGGCATATTTTCGGGTGGAACATGCCCGCCGCCTGGCTGCAGGCGGTGAACCCGCTCTTCATCATCGTGTTCGCGCCGGTGTTCGCGGCGCTGTGGATCGCACTCGGCAAGCGCGCTCGTGATTTCAACGCGGCCGCAAAATTCGGCGCCGGCCTGATACTGCTGGGCCTCGGATTCATCGTCATGTATTTCGCTTCGCAGTATGTGCTCGCCGGCGAGACCGTGTCGCCGACCTGGCTGGTGCTCGCTTACCTGCTGCATACCTTCGGCGAGCTGTGCCTGTCGCCGGTCGGGCTCTCGTACATGAGCAAGCTCGCCCCGCCGCGCTTCGTGGGACAGGTCATGGGCATGTGGTTCCTGTCCATGGCGCTCGGCAGCAATCTCGCCGGCCAGCTGTCCGGCCAGTACGACGCCGGCCACCTGGAATCGCTCCCGGGCCTGTTCCTGAACATATTCTGGTACGGAGCGATCGGCGGCGCCGTCATGTTGCTGCTGACGCCGTTGGTCAAACGCATGATGGCGGGCGTGAGGTAGCGCGGTGCCTTCATCAAGACTGGTTGCCTGCGCCGCAAGCGGCGCGCTGATTCTGGCGCTGGCAGGGGGCTGCGCGCCGCCCGGACCGGGTACCCCGGCGCCCGCGGGCGGGGTCTCCGGGCGGGCCGGCGCTGCGCAGAGCGCGGATGAGTTCGTCGCGCGCGTGAATGGCGAGCTCGCCGCGCTGTCGCAGGAGGCGCAGGCGGCCGGCTTCACGCTCGACACGTTCATCACCCCCGACACGCAGCTGCTCAACGCGAAGGCCAACGATCGCTACCTCGCCTACCTCAGCAAGGCGGTGGCGGAGGCCAGGCGCTACGACCCGCACGAACTCTCGCCGGCGAGTGCGCGCGCGCTCATGAAGCTGCGCCTGAACGTCGCCGCGCCCGCGCCCGACGATGCGCACAAGCGCGCGCGCCTCACGCAGCTCGAAGCGCAGCTCGAAGCCAGGTACGGCGAAGGCAAGTACTGCCCCCAGGGACCCGCCTCCTGTCGCAACCTCGATCAGCTGTCGGACACTCTCGCCAGGAGCCGCAACTACGACGAGCTCACCGAGGCCTGGAAGGGCTGGCACGGCGTCGGTGCCGGCATGCGCGCGGACTACCGCGAGTTCGTGGCGCTGGCGAACGAGGGCGCGCGCGAGCTCGGCTTCAAGGACCTGGGCGTCATGTGGCGCGCCGGCTACGACATGTCGCCCGAGGAGTTCGATGCCGAGTCCGAGCGGCTGTGGCAGCAGGTGAAGCCGCTGTACGACGGGCTGCACTGCTATGCGCGCGCCCGGCTCGCCAAACGCTATGGCAAGGACAAGGTGCCCGCCGGCAAGCCGATCCCGGCGCAGCTGCTCGGCAACATGTGGGCGCAGCAGTGGAACAAGATCTATCCCGACATCCTCAAGCCCTATCCGGGGGCCAGCATTGAAACCGCCGACGCGGCCCTGAAGACCCAGAAGTGGGACCCGCTGCGCATGACGCACTCGGCCGAGAGCTTCTACACCTCACTGGGATTCCCGCAGCTGCCCAAGACATTCTGGCAGCGCTCGATGTTCGCGCGGCCGCGCGATCGCGAAGTGGTCTGTCACGCGAGCGCCTGGGACATGGGCAGCACGGGTGACGTGCGCATCAAGGCGTGCCTGGAGCCGACCGAGGAGGATCTGTACACCGTCTACCACGAGCTCGGGCACGTCTACTACTCCCTCGGCTACGCCAACCAGCCCTACCTGTTCCGCGACGGCGCCAACGACGGCTTCCACGAGGCGATCGGCGACACCGTCAATCTGTCGGTCACGCCCGCGTACCTGGCGAAGATCGGGCTCATTCGCGCGCTCGCCCCGAGCCACGAGGCGCTCATCAACCAGCAGATGAAAATGGCGTTGGAGAAGATCGCCTTCCTGCCGTTCGGTCGGCTGATCGACCAGTGGCGCTGGCGGGTGTTCTCGGGCGAGATCACGCCCGAGAGCTACAACAGCAGCTGGTGGGAGCTGCGCCGGCGCTACCAGGGCATCGCGCCCCCCGTGCCGCGCTCCGAGGCCGACTTCGATCCGGGCGCCAAGTACCATATACCGTCCAACACCCCGTACACGCGCTATTTCCTGTCGTTCATTCTGCAGTTCCAGTTCCACAAGGCGCTGTGCGCGGCCGCCGGCAACCAGGGACCGTTGTACCAGTGTTCGAACTACGGCAGTGAGCAGGCGGGCCGGCGCTTCGCCGACATGCTGAGTCTGGGTGCCTCGCAGCCCTGGCAGGACGCCCTCGAGAAACTCACCGGCACGCGCCGCATCGACGCGGCCGCGATCAGCGAGTATTTCCAGCCGCTGATGCAGTGGCTCAGCGAGCAGAACCAGGGACAGCCGTGCGGGTGGTAGCGCTGCGGCCGCAGGCGCCAGGTCCTGGCGCCCGCGGGCATCCTCGCACGCCCGCCACAACCCAAGGGGGATCACATGAAGAGGCTGCTGTCACTCATATTGCTCGCAGGGGTGTTCTTTGCCGCACCTGCCTTCGCTGCAGATCCGATCGTCGGGAGCTGGAAGCTCAATGTCGCGAAATCGAAGCTCGCGGACGCGGCGCTCACGGGGGGGACCCGTGTCTACACCGAAGCCAACGGGCTGTACACCCTGGACCAGAAGCTGACGGGCGCAGACGGCAAGGAGAAGTCCAGCCGCACGCAATACCGCGACGGCAAAGAGGAGAAGCAGGCCCCGGGGGGACCCACGGACGTGACGGTCGCGAAGAAGATCGATGCAAACACCTGGGACTTTGATCTCAAGAAAGCCGGCAAGGTCGTGGGCCACGTTCACCGTGTCGTATCGGTCGACGGCAAGACGCTGACGGTACACAACGCGGGTGCGAAGCTGAGCGGCGCCGGGGGCGACGAGACGCTGGTGTTCGACAAGCAGTAGTTCCGTAACGGTGCGCGCACAGGGACGTGCGCTCAGCCGGCGGCCGTGGCGGGATCCGGCCGCGCTACTCCGTCACCCGCACGGCGGTCACGAAGTACTCGGTATCCCCAAAGCAGGAGCTCGGAAGCCACTTGTGCTGCTCGTAGTGCAGCGCCATGCGCTTGCCGACGCTCGCGTTGAGCTTCGCGGCCACGGCGTTGTCCGGCACGGTGAAGGCGAACTTCTCCGCCACCGTGCCCGGCATGGTCACCATCGCCATCTCGCCCTCCCAGGTCTTGCACAGCCACCCCTTGCGCGAGAGCTTCTGCACGTAACCGGCGCGCTCGCCGTCCGAATACGCCCAGTGCAGCGTGAGCCAGGTGTAGCCCGCGAGCGCGGCGATGAGGAGCACGAGAACGCCAAGGATCTTGACCATGATCGCTAGCATAACGCGAGCCGCCGCCCGTGCACCTTTCCCACAAACGGACGCCGCGCGGCTAAGATGCTCAGCCATGGATGCGCAGCCACTCGCCGGTCGCACCGTCGCGGTGCCGGAAACCCGTGAGCTCGAGGTGTTCGCCGCCATGCTCGAGCGGCGCGGCGCGCGCGTGTTGCGCTGCCCGCTGGTGGCCATCCGCGACGCCCCCGAGCCTGCGCCCGTCCTCGCCTTCGCCCGCGCGTTCGCCGGCGGCGCGTGCGATGACCTGATCCTCAGCACCGGCGAGGGCCTGCGCCGCATCCTCGCCTGCATCGAGCGGCACGAACCTGAGCTGCGGGCGGCCTTTCTCGCGGCTCTCGCCCGGGTGCGCAAGATCACCCGCGGACCCAAGCCCGCCCGGGCGCTGCGCGAGGTGGGCCTCAAGCCCGACCTGCCCGCGCCGACGCCCACCACGGCCGGCGTCATCGCCGCGCTCGGCGGTCTCGAGCTCAAGGGCCGCCGCGTGGGCGTGCAGCTGTACGGCACCGAGCCGAATACCCCGCTGGTGGAGTTTCTCGAGCGCGCGGGCGCCACCGTGCTCACGGTCGCGCCGTATGTCTATGCGGACGGCGCCGATGATGCGGCGGTGCTCGCTCTGCTTGCGCGGCTCGAGGGCGGCGCGGTGGATGCCATCGCTTTCACCAGCACGCCGCAGGTCGAGCGGCTGTTCGCGGTGGCACCCGCCCTGCGGGTGTGCGCGGCACTCGGACGCACCCTGGTCGCAGCGGTGGGCCCGGTGGTGGCCGAGGCGCTCGCGCGCCACGGCGTGAGTGCGCGACTGATGCCGGAGGAGTCCTTCTTCCTCAAACCGCTCACCACTGCGCTGGAGGAGGCGCTGCGCGCGCACCCGTGAGAGCGATATGAGCACCGAATCGCGGGCCGAGCTCACGCTGCGCGGAATTGTCTTGGGCGTGGTGCTCACCGTGGTGTTTACCGCCGCCAACGTCTACTTCGGACTGAAGGCCGGGCTCACTTTCTCCACCTCCATCCCGGCGGTAGTGCTCTCCATGGCGCTGTTGCGCTGGCTCGGCAACACCACCGCCCAGGAGAACAACATCGTGCAGACGGTGGCTTCCACCGCCGGCACGCTCTCCTCCATCATCTTCGTGCTGCCCGGCTTCATCATGATCGGGTGGTGGACCGGCTTTCCCTATTGGCAGTCGGTAGCCATCTGCGCCGCAGGCGGCATCCTCGGAGTCATGTATTCCATCCCACTGCGCCGCGCGCTGGTGACGGACTCGGATCTACCGTATCCCGAGGGCACCGCCTGCGCCGAGGTCATCAAGGTCGGCTCCGGCGACGTCGCGGACAAGGATTCGGTGGAATCCGGCGGCAAGGGCCTGAAAGCGGTGCTGGTGGGTTCGCTGGTCTCCGCCCTGTTCCTGGTGATGGTGCAGATGCGGCTGTTCCTGGGAGACGTGGCTCACAGCTTGCGCCTGGGCAGCGACCAACAGGCGCCGGTCACCGGCTTTGATTTCCAGCTCTCCTTCGCGCTGTTCGGCATTGGCCACCTGGTGGGCATCAGCTGCGGCATCGCCATGTTCGTCGGCGCCGTCATCGGCTGGGGCTGGGGGGTGCCGCACTTCAGCGCACTCTACGCGGCCGCGGGCGATGCGGGAGAGTTCGCGCATGCCACCTGGAGCCACTATGTGCGTTACGTAGGCGCCGGCGCGATCGCCGTGTCCGCCATCTGGACACTCTTCAAGCTCGTGAAGCCGGTGATCGGTGGCCTGAAAAGCGCCATCGCTTCCTCCCGGGCGCGCAAGGCCGGCAAAGGGGACACCCTGCCGCGCACCGAGCACGACATTCCCGTGGATCAGGTGGGCCTGGTGTCGCTGCTCTGCATCCTGCCGATCTGCTGGCTGTTGTGGAACTTCGCGAAGGGTGCGGGGCTGGGCGAGCATGCGCTGCTCCTCACCGTCGGCGGCATCGTCATCGTGGTGGTCCTCGGGTTCCTGGTTTCGACGGTGTGCGGCTACATGGCGGGGCTGATCGGCGCCTCCAACAGCCCGCTCTCAGGAATAGGCATCCTGGTGGTGGCCACCACGGCGCTGTTCCTGGTGGTGAGCGTCAAGTCCTCGCTCCCCCCGGAGATGGGCAAGGCGCTCGTGGCCTACGCGCTGTTCGTCACGGCTGTCGTGTTCAACGTGGCGGCCATTGCCAACAACAACCTGCAGGATCTGAAAACCGGCCAGCTGGTGGAATCCACGCCCTCGAAGCAACAGTGGGCCCTGGTGATCGGCGTAGTAGCCAGCGCGCTGGTGATCCCGCCAGTGCTGGACCTGGTCAACAAGGCTTACGGTTTTGCGGGCGCCCCCGGCGCGTCAGCCCACGCACTGCCCGCGCCCCAGGCGGGCCTGATCTCTGCCCTCGGCCAGGCGGTGATCCAGAACGACCCGGAGAAATGGCAATTGATGGGCTTTGGCGCCCTCATAGGGGCCGGCATCATCGCGGTCGACTGGCTGCTGTCGAAGACCACCCGCACCACGCGACTGCCGCCACTCGCCGTAGGCCTCGGAATCTACCTTCCCACGGCATCGACGCTGATGGTCACCGTGGGCGCGCTGGTCGGTTGGTGGTTTGACAGAGGCGCCGACAGGACCGCCAAACCAGAGGCCGCGAAGCAACTGGGGGTGCTGCTCGCTTCCGGCCTGATCGTCGGCGAGAGCGTGCTCGCGGTGGTCTTCACGGCCCTGGTCGCCTTCACCAATAACCAATTTCCCATCGGCGTGGTGGGAGACTCGTTCTCTAGCGCTTCGGAGTGGCTCGGCGGTATCGCCTTCGTGCTGGTGATCTACGCGCTCTACCGCTGGGTGGGGCGGATGCTGCCGGCGAGCAGCTAGTTGCCGCGACCTATGCGTGAGGGTAGAGCCCGCTCAGCGGCGCGCGTAGCGCTCGATGCCGCGGTGCCCTATGAGCGCCGAGCCGACCCAGCCGGTCAGCCACACGATGATCGCGGTCAGCAGCGCCGCCCTGAACCCCGCGAGGTGAAAGCCCGGCAGCAGCGCGGCGACCAGCACGACCATCGCGGCGTTCAGGACCAGCAGGAACAGTCCGAGCGTGAGAATGGTGAGCGGCAGCGTCAGGATGAACGCGATGGGACGGACCACGGCGTTCACCACGCCGAGCAGCACCGCGGCCAGCAGCAGCGTGCCGGGACCGTGGATGCGCACCCCCGCGACCCACACGCTCGCCAGCCACAGGCCGATCGCGCTGATCAGCGCACGCAGCAGGAATCCCGTCATGTATTCGCTCCCGGTGCGGCTTGCCGCTCCACGACCACCTTGAGCCGGATGATGGCCTGTTGCCAGCCGGTGCGCAGCCGCCGGTACTGAGTATCCCATTCGGGCGTCGCCGGTACCCCCGAGCCCAGCAGCCGCACGATGGTCCCGCCGGGCACCGGCTCGAGAATGAAGTCATCGACTATCACAGTCTCGGTGCGCGGCAGTGCCGGCGAGGGCAGGTAGATCAGACGCAGCCGCCGGCCGGGCTCGAACACATCGATGTGCGCCTCGAACTCGGTGACCCGGTCGACGCTGGCGCGAAACAGCCCTCCCTTGCGGGCGCGGATCTCGGCATCCGGTGAACACCAGCCTTGGAGCTGCTCGGCTTCCGTGAAGGCTCGCCACACCTGTTGCGGGTCGGCGCGGATGTCGACCCGGTGCGCATAGCCACGTTCCTTGTCGCTCATGAGCGCATTGTGCCATTGTGGGTGAAAACCTGGAGTCCTCATGCCGTTCGTTCACCTGGTGATTGCCCTCGCCCTGGTCGAGTTCCTGCTGTTCTGCTGGGCGGTGGCCAGGGCGCGCGTTCGCTACAACATCCCCGCGCCGGCCACGACCGGCAACGAAGCGTTCGAGCGCTATTTCCGGGTGCAGATGAATACGCTCGAGCAGCTGGTCATCTTCGTGCCCTCGGTGCTGCTGTTCGCTCGCTACGTCAACGTTTACGTGGCGGCGGCGCTCGGGGTCGTGTTCCTCATCGGGCGGGCGTTGTATTTCCAGGGCTACGTGCGCTCGGCGCAGGGGCGTCACACCGGCTTCATGCTGACCGCGATTCCGAATCTCGCGCTGCTGATCGGCGCGATCATCGGCGCCCTCGTCGCGCTCAGCGCGCGCGCCTGAAGTCCCCGCCGCCGCACGGCCGTGTCACTCATCGGGCGCCGGGCGGCGCCACAGGGCGCCCGCCAGCGGCACCAGTGATGCGGCGATGATGAGCAGCGTGACCACTCCGAAGTGCTCCCTCACGAACGCAATGTTGCCGAACAGGTAGCCGCCCCAGACGAACAGCAGCACCCAGGCGAAACCCCCGGCGAAGTTGAACGCGAGGAAGCGCGCGTACGGCATGCGCCCGACGCCGGCCACGAACGGCGCGCAGGTGCGGATGATGGGCACGAAGCGCGACAGCAGGATCGCCATCGCGCCATGGCGCCGGAAGAACTCCTCGGTGCGTCTGAGGTACTGCACCTTGAGCAGGCGGTAACGGCCGCTGAAGGCCGGGGGACCGATGGCGCGCCCGATGCCGTAATTCACGGTGTTGCCGAGCACCGCCGCGGCTCCGAGTATCACGCTCGCGAGCGGCGCCTGCAGCACCCCGCTGCGATCCACCGCCGCCAGGGTGCCCACCGCGAACAGCAGCGAGTCCCCGGGCAGGAAGGGCGTTACCACGAGTCCGGTCTCCGCGAAGATCACCGCGAACAGGATCGGATAGATCCACAGCTCATAGCGGGTCAGCAGCTCGAGCAGATGCCGATCAAGATGCAGGACCACGTCGATGAGCCACGCCACCATGGCCGGGGAGGATATCGGGAAGCCCACGCCGGCGGTACGCGCGCGCGCAGCGCCTCGAGTGATCCTTCAGGGCACGAGCGAGCGCATGGCCACCGGCAGCGCGGAGCGCTGCGCGGCAGCGGCGCGGGCCTTCAGAGTCTCGAGTGCCACGCGTACGTCGCCGTCGCGATCGGCGAGCGGCCGTGAACCCTTGCCCGCCAGCAGCTCCGCAGGGGCCGGCCCGGGGCCGTCCTGGACGATATCCGGAACGATGCCCTTGCCGTGAATCGAGGTGCCCGAGGGCGTGAAGTAACGCGACGTCGTGAGCTTGACCGCGCCGCCGTGAGTGAGCGGCATGACGGTCTGCACCGAGCCCTTGCCGTAGGTGCGGCGTCCGATGAGCAGCGCGCGACCGTGGTCCTTGAGCGCGCCCGCCACGATCTCGGAAGCCGAGGCCGAGCCGCCGTTCACCAGCACCACGAGCGGTGCGCCGTCGATGAGGTCACCGGGCGTCGCGTCCATGCGGAAGCGCGCCTCGGGGGTGCGGCCGTCGGCCGTCACGATGACACCGTTGTCGAGAAAATCGTCGGCAACGGCCACACCGGACTCGAGCACGCCGCCGGGATTGTTTCTCAGGTCGAGCACAAGGCCCTTGAGACCGCCAGGATTGTCTCGTCTTAATCGAGCAACCGCCCGGCCGACATCTCCCGGTGTGGTCTCGCTGAAGCTCGTGATTCGCAGGTATCCATAGCCCGGCTCAAGGCTCTGCTGCACGACGCTATGCACTTCGACCTGGGCGCGGTGCAGCGCGTACTCGATCAATCCGGGCCTGCCGGCGCGCCGGATGCTGAGCTTCACCAGGCTTCCGGATGCGCCGCGCATGAGTGCAATGGCGCCCGCCAGGTCGGCGCCGATATCGTTGCCATCGATTCTCACCAGCTCATCGCCCGGCTCGAGTCCCGCCTGTTGTGCCGGCGAGCCCTCGATGGGGTGCAGCACCTTCACCACCCCGTCCTCGGCCACGACTTCGATGCCCACGCCGGGGTAGGAGCCCATGGTGCTCAGGCGGATCTCCTCGAACTCCGAGCTGTCGAGGTAGGCCGAGTGCGGATCGAGTGCGGCAACCATGCCGCGCAGCGCCTTCTCCATCAGGGCGTGATCGTCGACGTCGTCCACGTAGTCGCGCTTGATACGCTCGTAGACTTCCGCGAACAGGCTCGCCTCCTGCCAGGGCAGGGCCGTGCCGCCGACCGGGCGCGCGGGATGGGCCGGAAGTGCGGCCTCGCTGGGGCGATCCGCCAGCACGCCCCCGGTCAGGGCCCCGCCGAAGCCGAGCACGGCCCCGGCGATGAGCGCAAGCAGCGTGCGCGGCCTGGGGCTCCCGCAACGCATCAGCCGGCCCCCCTGGTGAGCAAGCCCGGTTCGTGCTCGGGCTCTGCGGTGGCGGGCGCGCTCGGGAGCGGCAATTCGAGCAGCAGCTCGGCCAGCGGAATCGGCCGGCCGATCGCAAAACCCTGGCCGTAGTCGACGCCCAGCTCCGCGATGCGCGCGCCGATGGCCTCGGTCTCGATGTATTCGGCCACGGTGATGATCGACATGCCGCGGGCGAGCTGCGCGATCGCGCCCACCATGGATTCGGCGCGCGGGTCCGTCAGCACCTCGCGCACGATGCTGCCGTCGATCTTCAGCATGGTCACCGGCAGCTGGCGCAGGCACGAGAGCGAGGACAGGCCGGTGCCGAAATCATCCAGCGCCACCCCGCACCCCAGTCGCCGCAGGCGCTGCATCAGCGCCTCGGCGCGCGTCAGGTTCACGACCGTGGCGTTCTCGGTGAGCTCGAAACAGAACAGCTCCGGATCCAGGCCGCTGGAAGCGACGCTCTCGATCAGGAAGTCCGAGAAGTGATCGTCGCTGAGGGACTGGCCGGAGAAATTGATGGCGAAACCCAGCGCCTGGCCCTCGAGCACGGCGGCGCGCGGCTTGAGCGCCTCGATGACGTGGTTGATGACCCAGCGATCGATGGTCGGCATCAGCTGGTAGCGGTTCGCCGCCGACAGGAAGGTGTCCGGCCCCACGGTACGCCCGTCCTCATCCGTCATGCGCAGCAGCAGCTCATAGTGCGGCCGGGCGGTATCCGCCGCGGCCAAGGGCAGGATGAGCTGCGCGTAAAGATGCAGACGCTCGGCGTCGATCGCCTCGCGCAGCTTGGCCGCGATGCCGATGTCGGCATAGCGGCGCACGATGCTCAGGTCGCTCTGCTCGTACACCTCGACGCGGTTGCGGCCGCGGTCCTTGGCGGCCTTGCAGGCGGTCTCGGCCGCCGCCAGCACGTGCGCCAGCTCGTCCGCGGCGCAATCGAGCCGGGCGACGCCGATGCTGATGGACACGGGCAGCTGTGCCGCAGCGTGTGTCATGGCGAGCCGCTCGGCGGCCTCGCGCAGCGATTCCGCGAAACGCTCGGCGTCCTGCATCTGCGCGGGCACCAGCACGACGAAGCGATCGCCCGAGATACGTGAGCCGAAGGCTCCGGGAGGCAGGCGCTGGCGCAGCAGCTCACCCAGCTGGGCGAGCACGGTATCGCCCACGTGCATGCCGGCCTTCTCATTGATCACGTGCAGCTGATCCACGTCGATGTACAGCGCACTCCAGGCCTGCGATGCCTTGTGGTCCGTGATGAGCGCGCGTACGCGCCGCTCGAAGGCGGGGCGGGTATACAGGCCGCTGAGGGCGTCGTAACTGCTCTCGATGACGCCGATGGCCTTGCGCGCGAGGATCTCGGCGATGTGCGCATCGCGTTCCGTGAAGGCTTCCGCGCTCGCCTCGCGCAGCAGCGCGAGCACGCCGATGAAGCGTCCGGCGCGCGAGCGCAGCGAGCAGCACAACACCCGGTACGGCAAGGCGTCGGGCGTTGAGGCCGACAGAGTCTCGTTGCTGACCACCGGCGTGCGCTGCGCCTGCGCCAGCGACAGCAGCCGGCCGTGCGCGCGCATCAGGAACTGCGTATCGGCGGGGGCGTGCTCGCCGGCGCGCACCAGCGTGACGTTGCGCTCCGGCACCAGCAGCGCTCCGGTGCGGGCGCGCAGGTGCTCGATGGTCTGCTGCAGCAGTACCTGCAGCTCGTTGGCGCCGTCCGCCACGGCTGCGCTCTGTTCGGCGCTGCCGTAGGCCAGCAGCAGATTCATGCCCCGATCGAGCCCGCCCACGGTGTGGGTGAGCTCATCGATGGTGGCGCGGTTGACGAGCTCGCGCCGCAGGCACTCGAGCATCGGGGACAGCAGCGAGTAGGCGAAGGCGAAGTCAGGGCTCTTGCGCCCCTGTCCCTCGGTGGCGCGGCACACCACGGCGAGCACGGCGAGCAGCCGCTTGGTGTCATCGCGCAGCGAGCACAGGTACACCGGCAGATTCCCGGCCAGCAGGCGCACCTGGCCCGGGGCGTCCGGGTTCGAGCGCGCGCTCAACAGCGTGTCATCGACGACGTTCATCAGATCCGGGCCGGCCACGGGCTCGGTCGACCACATGAGATCGCCCGCCGGCCCGAACATCGCGACGTACGTGGTGCGCGGCAGCAAGCAGTGAACGAGCCGCACGTAGGGCTCGAAACGGGCCCCCGGACGGCCTGGGACGTGGTCGCTGTTTACTGATGAACTCATGGTCCAGCGGTGTGCGGGCCGATTCTGGTAAAGGGCTTACCGCACACCATTGCGCGTACGGCGTCCGGGGTCCTTGCGCGAGTTGGCGAAAGTACGTACCGGCCCGGCGCACAGGGCAAAACATTGACCCCAATCACATCTGGGCGAGGCAGGCCCTAGGGGTCGGGTGCCCGGAACCAGGGACGCGGATCGACGGGCTTGCCCCCCTTGCGGATCTCGAAATACAGCTCCGGACGGCTGCTGCCGCCGCTGTCGCCGGCGGCCGCGAGGGCTTCACCGGCTGCGACCGGCTCGCCGGCGGCCTTGTAGAGCCGCTCGCTATGCCCGTACAGGCTCAGGTACCCGTCCCCATGGTCGACGATGGTGAGCAGCCCCAGGCCGGGGAGCCAGTCGGCATAGATGACGCGCCCCTGGCAGACCGCCTTGACCGGCGCCCCGCGCTCGGTCGCCACCAGCACCCCGTCCCAGTGCACCCCGCCGGCGCGCGTATCGCCGAAGCGCGCCACCAGGCGCCCGCTCACTGGCCAGGCGAGCTTGCCGCGCAGGCGTGCAAAGGCGTCGTTCCCTTCGAGCGGAAAGCGCTCCATGGCGGTGCGCAACTCACGCAGCAGTTTCTCGAGCCCCGCCTGCTGGCTGTGCAGCCGCTCGAGATTCTGCGCGCGCGTGTGCGACTGTGCTTCCAGGCTCGCGAGCACGTGGCTGCGTTGCGTGCGTGCGTGCTCGAGCTCGTGCAGTTGCGCGCGTTGCTGTTTTTCCAGCTGCGCGAGCTGTTGATCCTCGGCAGCCAGCTCCCCGTCGAGTTCCGCGAGGCGCTGCAGGTCGTCCTCGATGAGCTTGATCTGCCCGGCGCGTGCGCGCCCGAAGTAGCTGTAGTAGGCGAACATGCGGCCGGCGAGTGCGGGATCCTTCTGGTTCAAGAGCAGCTTGAGGGGCTCCTGGCGGCCGATGAGATAAGCGGCGCGCAGCTGCCCGGCGAGCGCCGCGCGGTTGTGCTGTACCTCGGCTTCACGCACGTGCTGCTCGGCGGCCAGCGCCGCGCGGCGCGCGGCGCGCTCGGCTCGCTCGCGGCGCACCTCGCTGAGCGCTTCGCGGAGCTTCCCGACCGAGAGCTCCGAGGTGCGCAGCTCCTGCGTGAGCCGGTCGCGCTCGACCTGCTCGGTGCTCACCTCGCGGGTGATCCGCTCGATCTCGGACTTGACCGCCTGCAGCTCCGCTTCGGCCTTGCGCGCATCCGTCTCCGGGTGCCCCGGCGGGGCTCCCGGCAGCGGGGCGCTGCCGAGTACCATCAGCGCCAGGGCGAGCGCCGCCAGGGGCGCAGCCGGCGTGCCGAATGGCAGGGGGGCGCTATAATGCGCGCCCTTTTTAGCCCCCGGCAGGCTTGCTTTCCCCATGGACCGTGTCCTTGAATACGTGAGCCACCACCCCTGGCTCGCCACCGCGACCGCGGTGGTGGTGGCGCTCATCGCTGTATACGAGATGCGCGCCCGATCGGAAAGCCTGGTCTCGGTCACACCCCAGGAATTGATCCGGCTGATGAATCAGGGTGCGCTGCTGCTTGACCTGCGTCCGCCCGAGCAATACCAGGCGGGCCACCTGGTCGGGGCGCGGCAGATGAGCGGCGAGCAGATCCTCAAGGCCGCCGATACCCTGAAGAAGCACAGGGAAAAGCCCGTCGTGGTCTATGACGACACCGGCTCGCTCGGCAGCGCCGCGGCGCGCCAGCTCGCGGCGCAAGGCTTCACCAGGGCATTCACGCTGCGCGGCGGGCTC